>OGZI01000164.1_pt1 | contig 97580 bp, 86 predicted proteins | sample 1576711 | NCBI WGS metagenome assembly OGZI01 (sample SAMEA3541482, study PRJEB24748) | human gut metagenome | biome: human gut; feature: human-associated habitat; material: faeces | place: China | collected 2012
CCCGCCTCTATAGGCGGGAGTACGTTCACTGTGAATCCCCTGCTTTTCCGCTTCCTTGGCTACGGCTTCGACGACTTCGGCATGCGGACCGGCTGTGGCCCCGATCTTGATTTCCTTGTCGCTGCTGCCGGAACTTTCCATTGAATCATCAATGATACCCCCTCTTAAGATTGTGCCTAAATGATACGCTTTCAGTATAGTTTTGTCAATGGCCTTCCTGGCCTCTTGACAAATCGCCTATCCATGATAAACTAAGAATCAAGACAACTTTAGACGACATTTATCCAGAGTGGTGGAGGGACTGGCCCTATGAAACCCGGCAACCGACGATGACGGTGCTAATTCCTGCGGATTATTCCGAGAGATAAAGAATCAGCAATCAACCTCTTTCTCTTTCGGAAAGAGGTCTTTTTTATGGATAAAATGACGGAACAGGATAGTCTATATTATTCTATATTTTGTTAGGAGGAATCTTCATGAAAAATCTCAAGAAACTCTCGCTTCTCGCCGCTTCGGCCCTGCTGGCCGTCGCTTTCCTGGCTGCCGGCTGCGGCAGTGATTCCGCTTCCAGCGGCTCGTCTTCCAAGAACACGACGGTCACCGTCGGCGCTACGCCCGTACCGCACGGCGAAATCCTCAACGAAATCAAGCCGCTCCTGGCCAAGGAAGGCGTCGACTTGAAAGTCGTCGAATTCACGGATTACGTCAAACCGAACCTGGCCCTGAACGACAAAGAACTGGACGCCAACTTCTTCCAGCATTCGCCGTACCTCGATAAATTCAACAGCGAACACGGCACGAAACTGAAAGCCATCGCCAAGATCCACGTCGAACCGATGGGCATTTATTCCCATAAGATCAAGGACTTGAAAGACCTGCCGGACGGTGCGAAAGTCGCCATCCCCAATGACCCGACCAACGGCGGCCGCGCCCTCCTCATCTTGCAGAGCGCCGGCCTCATCGGCCTGAAAGACGGCGGTAACATTACGTCGACCGTACAGGACGTCGAAAAGAACGATAAGCACCTCCAGTTCGTCGAACTCGAAGCCGCTCAGATTCCCCGTTCCATCGATGACGTGGACATCGCTCTGATCAACACCAACTTCGCTATGGAAGCCGGCCTCAATCCGCTGAAAGACGCCCTCTTCCTGGAACCGAAAGATTCGCCGTACGCCAATGTCCTCGTCATCCGTGAAGGCGATGAAAATCGTCCGGAAATCCAGAAACTCGTCAAAGCCCTCCAGTCTCCGGAAGTCAAGAAATTCATTGAAGACAAATACCAGGGCGCAATCCTGCCGAGCTTCTAATAAAAGTTGGATGTTTGACATTTGATATTGAGGGGGAATTCATATACATGCATACGAATGAGCTTTTTGCCAAAAAAACGGTCTTTTCTTTTGAAGTCTTTCCACCGAAACGGGACATTCCCGTCGAAACGGTCTATCCGACCCTGGACGAGCTGAGCCAGCTCCATCCTGACTTCATCAGCGTCACCTGCGGCGCCGGCGGCACGGGCGGTAACCGTACCGTCGAAGTCGCTACGTACATCAAGCAGTTAGGCTGCGAAACGGCGGCCCATATGCCCTGCATCTACCTCACGGAAGAAGCAGCCATGCAGAACCTGAAAGAATTGAAAGAAGCGGGCATCGAAAACATCCTGGCCCTGCGCGGCGACGAAGTACCGGGCCGCGAACGGGCTCACGTCTTTGAACATGCCAGCGACCTCGTAGCCTTCATCAAAGAAAAGGAACCGGACTTCAACGTCATCGGCGCCTGCTATCCCGAAGGCCATACCGAAGCCAAGACCCTGGCTGCCGACATCCGCAACTTGAAGACCAAAGTCGACGCCGGTGCCAGCGAGCTCATTTCTCAGCTATTCTTCGACAACGCCCTTTTCTACCGCTTCCTCGAACGCTGTGAAATCGCCGGCATCAACGTCCCCATCGAAGCCGGCATCATGCCCGTCACCAATAAAGCTCAAATCGAACGCATGGTCACCATGTGCGGCGCCACGCTCCCCATCAAATTCCAGCGGGCCATTGCAAAATACGGTGACACTCCCGAATCCATGCGCGACATCGGCATCGCCTATGCTGTCGACCAGATTGCCGACCTCCTGGCCAACGGCGTAGACGGCATCCACGTCTACACCATGAATAACCCGTACATCGCCAAAAAAATCGCCGAAGCCGTAAAGACATTGTTATAGAAATCTTTGTACATCACCTCTATAGTAGGGGCTTGCACGTGGCAAGCCCGTCCCAGAACATTAGCGAGTCTCAAGTTCAGGGAATGCATTGCCAAATCTCTAGCGGGTCGCCCACGTGGCGACCCCTACAGTGAAAAAAAGAGAGGCTGTCTTAATACGACAGTCTCTCTTTTTTTCACTCTTTCAGCACATACCCATAGGCGTGGATGCGTCCATCGTCTTCTTTTTCCAGATAGACGCCCTGGATTTCCGAGGCGAAGCCCGGCAATTCATTGAGGCCTTCTTCCAGGGCCTTGAAATACTGGACTGCCGTATGGGACCAGCGTTCGCCCGGGACGACGCAGAGGACGCCCGGCGGATAGGGCAGAGCGCCTTCGAGGGCGATGCGGCCTTCGATTTCATCGAGGGGCACCAGCTCACCCTGGCCGCGGATGAAAGCGTATTGCGCATCCTGGGCATTCATGGCGTATTCCGGCAAGTATTCCCGACGGAAGAGTTTCTTCTGCAGGTCCTTGACGTTCCGCGCCTTATAGAAATCATGCATTTCCTGACAGAGTTGGCGAATCGTATAGCCGGCGTAGCGGTCCGGATGTGAGTTGTAGACGCCGAGGAGGACTTCCTGCATGGGGACATCGTGGTCGACGAAGCGTTCAAAACGGACCAGCTGGGACACGAGGAGGCGCATCTTATTCTTATTTTCAGCCGGTGTCAGCAGGAAGAGGATCGAATTCAAATCACATTTTTCCGGGATGACGCCGTTACCGCGAAGGTACGTCGCCAGGATGTTGGCATGGATACCGAAATCTTCGTACTGTCCCGATTCAGCGTCGATGCCCGGTGTCGTCAATAACAATTTGCAGGGGTCGACGAGGTATTGCCCCGGCCCGTATCCTTCAAAAGCATGCCACTTGGCATCCGGTTCAAAGGTGAAATAAGCCAGGTCGTTGGCCATGTCATCTGTATTGCCATCCTGCCAGGGTTTGCCGTAGACCGTCGGTGCCACGAACGGCCGGATATAGTGGCAGCGGCGCAGGATATCCTTGCGGGCTTCGATACCCATTTTCACGCAGTCCATCCACATCTTGCGGCCAGCCGCACCGGCATGGATTTTGGCGTTGACAGCGATAGTGGCGAACATGGGATAAAAAGGACTCGTCGACGCATTGGCCATGAAGGCATTGTTGAAGGTCTTGTGGTTGCAGTAGCGGGGCTGGTTATGGATATGGTTGTCCTTCTTATGGATCTGCGAAGCCTGAGAAAAACCAGCCTGCTGCTTATGGACCGACTGGACGACCATGATACCCGGATCGTCTTCATGCAAATCGAGGAGCAGCGGCGAGTAGTCCTTGAGCATGGGAATGAACTGTTCATAGCCGACCCAGGCCGAATCAAAGAGGATGTAGTCGCAGAGATGACCGATGCGGTCGACGACATAGCGGGCATTGTACAGCGTCCCGTCATAAGTGCCGAGCTGGATGACAGCCAAGCGGAAAGGCCGCTTGGCCTTGGCTTTTTCCGGATCCCGTTCGGCTGCCAGCTGGCGCAGATACGTTTCATCGAAACAGTGGGCGTCGATGCCGCCGATGAAGCCATAGGGATTGCGGGCCGTTTCCAAATAGACCGGCGTCGCCCCGGCCTGGATGAGAGCCCCGAGAGCGACGGACTTGTGATTGTTGCGGTCATAGAGAACCAAGTCGCCAGGCGTCAGCAAGGCATTGGTGACGACCTTATTGGACGACGAAGAGCCATTGAGGACGAAATAGGTCTTATCGGCATGGAAGACTTCGGCTGCAAAATCCTGCGCTTCCAAAGCCGGCCCTTCGTGGATGAGCAAATCACCGAGGGTCACGTCGGCATTACAGATATCGGATTGAAAAATATGAGGTCCATAGAAATCATAAAGATAGCGTCCTGCCGGATGCTTCTTGAAAAACAGGCCGTCCTGATGGCCCGGGCAGTCAAAAGGCGTATTCTTTTCACTGACGTAATCGACGAGGTCGGCAAAAAACGGCGGCAGCACAGCATGTTCATAGCGGCTGGCCAGGCGTTCGGCCGTCGAAATACAGCGGCTCTTATTGACCATTTCTTCCGTAAAGACGACATCGACCTTGTCGATATACTGGTCCGGCATCTTCTCGCCGCCCGGCATGATGACCATGATGGGAATACCGAATCCCGTTTCATCGATCTTGTCGATGTAGGCAAAATCCTGGTCCGAAATAACCGCTACGGCCACATCGGTGAAATCCGTCTGCTCAACAGGCACGATTTCCCGGTCGCTGTCAACGAAATAATACTGTACATCAAAGCTGTAAGCTATCTTCAAATGTTTCATATGTCTTCTCTCCCTATCCTCTTCCTTTGCATTGATATTTTAATAAATACAGCCCTATTGTACGCAATTCCCCCATGAATAGCAAGAAAAATATTTCGCAAATAGTACATTGGGGCCTAAAAAGCCGTTCATCGTAGGTCGTTCGTCGTTCATCGAATATGGGGCCTGACGGCCCCGCCGGTCGCAGGCCGTCTCGGACTCAACTGCCGCTACGCGGCAACAGACCCAGAATGACGACATCGCCTCGAGTGCCCCTTGGCTCGTCAAAAAATAGTGGCTCGTTGTTCGTGGCTCGTAAAAACTTACCATTATACTCGGATCGGCTGTGACCAAATATCGCAGCGGGCCGCACAAGGCTCCCTTTATAGGGGAGCTGGCCGCCAAAGGCGGTCTGAGAGGTTAAAGGTCGCCCCCTACGCACAAGGCCGTTGGCCGTGTATTTTTTTGCGAACTGCGACCTGAGCTCTATACTGGTCATATTATCAATTGCCGAGTATAATAAAAGTGAAACCTCAAAATTTCCATTTTTTGAGGTCTCAGAATCATGAGATAGCAAAAATCGCTTTTTTTGAGGTAACTGCCATGAAATATGAATCCCTGTATTCACTCTATTACAAAGACAGCCAAATATGGGAAAAAGTATATCAGGAACGGTTTCACAGCCCCTTTAGCCGTCATTTGCCTTTGGCGATAAAGCAGTATCATCGTCGGCAAAGCCATCCTGCTTTTTTCTGCTATAGCGAAGAAATCGCCTTATCCTTGGAAAAAATTGCCAGCGAAGTCATGGACTGTCTTGACATTATACATCAAGTTCCACCGGCCGCTATCTCGCAGTTTTTGCATACGTCCCTAGTTGATGAAATCAAATCGACCAATGACATCGAAGGCGTGCGCAGTACGAGGAAAGAAATCTTGACGGCTTTTTCCGTCCCCGAATCGGAACAGTCATTTTACCGTCTGGGCAGCATCGTCAACAAATACATCAAAATCATTCAAAAAAAATACATCCCTTTAACTACCAGCCAGGATATCCGCCAGCTTTTCGACGATTTTCTGGCCGATGAAATTAAACGAGATGACCCCAAAAATCTCCCTGATGGGAAAATCTTTCGTAAGGATCGTGTCGACATCGTCTCACCGGCACAAAAAACTATCCATCAAGGAGTCTATCCGGAATCAGCTATCATTCAAATGATGGACGCAGCCCTCGATGTGCTGAATGACAAGACCATCCCTTATTTAATCCGTGTTGCTATCTTTCACTATTTCTTTGGCTACATCCATCCTTTCTATGATGGAAATGGCCGAATGGCGCGATTCATCACGTCTTATTTGTTGGCATTGCATTTACATCCCGCAATAGCCCTGCAAGTTTCTATCTTAATCAAAAAATACCGCAAAAGATACTACGACCTGTTTTCACATACCGATGCCGACATCAATCGCGGAGATTTGACCCCCTTCATCATAGGAACCTTGAAATTCATCGAACAGGCCACGCTTTTCACACACCATACACTCAAACATAAATATCAAACTTATCAAAAAGCCAAAGAAAAACTCACCCAAACGCCGTCCTTGTCAACGAAAAATAAAACCACCGCTGCGATTTGCGATATCCTGCTACAAGCGGCTATCTTTTCCGACATCGGCGTTTCCGTAAAAGAAATCATAGAAACCCTAAACATTTCCGAAAACACAGTCTACAATCATCTGAAAAAAATTCCTGAAGAATATCTGTGGATAAATAAAGAAATACGGCCATACCGCTACCAATTGCGGTTATAAGGGCCTGACGGCCCCGCCGGTCGCAGTTGGCAGTTCGCATGCCGCCTCGGACTCAAATGCCGCTACGCGGCAACAAACTCAGAATGACGACATCGCCTCGAGTGCCCCTTGGCTCGTCAAAAAATAGTGGCTCGTTGTTCGTGGCTCGTAAAAACTTACCATTATACTCGAATGGGCTGTTATGAAATCTCTCTGGCGGGCTTCCCCTCTACTGCGGTCCGTTTCAGCAGCCGTCTTGCCATTCCTTACAGTCATGACCTGACGGACTGAAAAGGCACGGGAAGCCCCTACAGTTCGGCCATGGGCCGTGTATTTTTGCGAACGGCTAACAGCTAGCCGCTGACTGTCAAAAAGGCGCTGTCGCATGTGCGACAGCGCCTTTTTTCACTACAAACTTGATACTGCAAACTATATTCTATTTATCGATGACTTCCTTGACGATGCTGATAGCTTCTTTCAATTCATCCCAGGGGATGTTGAGCGGCGGCAGGAGGCGCAGGAGGCCGTTGGCCGTGAGGACGAGGACGCCGTGGTCGACGCAGCCTTCTACGACGTCCATGAGGGCTTTATTCTTGAGGGTGACGCCAATCATGAGGCCCATGCCGGATACGTGGTCGACGTGTTCGCACTGTTCCAGTTCTTCTTTGATGTATTTCCCTTTTTTCCGGACTTCTTCCATGAGGGCGTCGTCGAGGCGGTCGATGATGGAAATGCCGCCGGCCGTGCAAATCGGGTTGCCGCCAAAAGTCGAACCATGGGTATGGTTGGTCAGGGTATGCTGCGTCGAATCGGCGAACATCGTAGCCCCCAAGGGCAGGCCGCCGCCGATGGCTTTAGCCGTCGAAATGATATCGGGCTGGATGCCGTAGCCCATGTAGGAATAGAGATAGCCCGTCCGGCCATTACCGGTCTGGACTTCGTCGACGATAATCAGGATATCGTGGGCATGCGCATATTCTGCGACCTGCTGGACATATTCTTTGTCGAGGGGATGGACGCCGCCTTCGCCCTGGACCATTTCCATCATGATGGCGCAGACGTTATTTTCTTCGCATAGCCGCTTCATATCGGCAAAATCATCGGGTTCGGCATAGACGAAGCCGTCGACGAAGGGCCCGAAGTCCTCATGGAGCGAATCCTGGCCGCACGCCGTCAAGGTGGCAATGGTCCGGCCGTGGAAGCTGTTCTTCAAGGTGACGATGGTATAGCGGCCGTCGCCGTATTTGTCGTGCGAATACTTGCGGGCCGTCTTGATGGCACATTCGTTGGCTTCGGCACCGGAGTTCGAGAAGAAGACCTTCTTCATACCCGTCTTCTGGCAGAGTTTTTCGGCCAGGACGGTCTGGGGTTCCGTAAAGAAGACGTTGGAAATATGGCTCAATTTATGGAGCTGCGCTTCAACGGCTTTGATCCACACGTCGTCACAGACGCCGAAGATGTTGACGGCAATACCGGCGCTGAGGTCGATGTATTTCTTGCCGTCCACATCATACAAAATTGCGCCTTTGCCGTGGTCCAATACGGCACCGACCCGGTTGTATACATTGACGATATATTCTTTATCAAGGGTTTTATAATCTTCTGCCATGAGGGGATTCCTTCTTTCTTATAATATGGGAGCCTGACGGCTCCGCAGGCCGCTCAAAGAGACCGTTTTTCGTTCGTAGTTCATCGTTCATCGCGATGGCTTGGTATTTTTAACTCCCATACGATGAACGAGGAACGACCTACGACCAACGAAAAAAATTTATTTTCATGTGCTAGTCGCATTTATTTGCCGATTGAATAGTGCCCTACGAACATGGTGCCAAGACCCTCTTCGGTGAGCATTTCGATGAGGATGGCATGGGGAACCGTGCCGTTGATGATGAACACGCGCTTGACGCCGGCCTTGATGGCATCGGTGCAGCACTGGACTTTAGGAATCATGCCGCCGGCGATGATTCCGTCGTTTTCCAGCTGCCGCGCCTGGTCGAGGGTGATTTCCGTGAGCAATGAATCGGGCTCGTCCTTATCTTTGAGGACGCCGTCAATATTGGTCATGGACAGCATACATTCTGCATTGAGGGCACCGGCAATCTTGGCGGCTGCCGTGTCGGCGTTGATGTTATAGGCCTGGCCGTTGGTGTCGGTCCCAATGGTCGAAATGACCGGGATATAGCCTTTATCCAGGTTATCTTTGATGATGGAAACGTCGACGTCGGTAATGCGGCCGACGTAGCCCAGTTCATCGCTCTGTTTCTGGACTTTGATCATCTGGTCATCGATGCCGCAGAGGCCGATGGCTTTGCCGCCGATGGTCCCGATGAGGTTGACCAGGTCTTTGTTGACCTGACCGGCCAGGACCATCTGGACGACTTTCATCGTTTCTGCGTCGGTGACGCGCAGGCCGTTGAGGAATTTCGATTCCATGCCCAATTTATTGAGCGTCTCTTTGATGTGCGGGCCGCCGCCGTGGACGAGGACGACCTTGACGCCGATGAGGTTCAAGAGGACGATATCGCCCATGACCGATTTTCTCAGGTCTTCGTTGATCATGGCATTGCCGCCGTATTTGACGACGACGATTTTGTTGCTGTATTTCTTGATGTACGGCAGGGCGTTCATCAAAATCTGCGCCTTCTGGGCATTGGTTACGGATTTGACATCTTCCGAGACGAGTTCGATTCGTTTAAACATTACAATAGATTCCCCCATTAACTGCAGGCCTTCAAGGAATTTTGGAAGCCTAATTTTTTCAATAACTGTTCCAGTCCATCAGCCAGTACCTCCTGACTGCACGGGCTGCTGCCGGCCATGCCGTTGGCCATGACGATGAACGTAAAGTTTTCCGTATCGATGGCCGCCTTGGCCTGAGCCAGGGCGCCTTCGATGACAGCACTGCCGGCCTGGGCATCGGTCATGATGACACATAAGCCGTCGCTGTCGGCCGTGCCGTCGGCGGCGACACCGCTCAGAGAACAGCCGGGCGTCCCACTGGACAAGGCTACCTGATAGGCCGTGACGTCGCCGGCATTATCCAAGACCGCTTCCAGCGGCTGGCTGTCGGTCCCCAATCCTGCCGTCAGCGTCTTTAGGCTGTGGATGAGCAGGGACGGGCGGAAATACTGGCCTTTGGCCCCGCTGGCGACCAGGGCGATATCGTCTGGCGCTTCATCCATGCATTTCCCGGCAGCCTGGCAGACTTCCTGAGAAATCTCATGGCCCCGCGGCCCATCAGGAAGGGCCGTACCGTTGTGCAGGAGCAGTACCTTACCGGACTGAGTCATCAGGCCCTGACTCGTGGCGGTAACGATGGAGCAGTCGCGTCGGCTTACGATCATGGCGACATCCAATTTCACACGGCTGCTGCATAATCCACTGTACGTACCGGCAGCCTGAAATCCTTGCGGTACGCTGAGGCTATCATAAACCTGACTCATACTGACTCCACCTTTCATCTGATTCATCTAATACTGTGAACGTACTCCCGCCTATAGAGGCGGGAGCTTCCTGCTTCAACGAGAACAGCGCTACTGACTCCAAAGAGTTGCGGCGGCTTACACTCTCTCCACAGGCGTAGATTCCCGTGCGCCCCACGGTATTTTATGGATTACGTCAGGCAGATATCCGCCTGGCTTCTTCTCGGATATTGATGGCCGCGTTCTTATCGCGGTTATGGTGACTGCCACATTTAGGGCAATCCCATTCCCTTACAGATAAGTCCTTGGTTTCGTGGTTCTGATATCCGCAAACATGGCACAGCTGGCTGCTGGGATACCACTTGTCTATCTTGATAAGCTGTTTGCCTTGCCAAGCCAGTTTATACTCCAGCATGTTCGTGAACATATTCCAGCCATTGTCAGTTACGGATTTGCCAAAACTGAACTTGCCACCCTTTTTCCGCTTGGCCATCGCTTTGACGCTAATATCCTCAATGCCAATGGCATCATAGCGGTCTGCAAGGTAGCGAGCCTTCTTATGCAGGAAGTCCCGCCGTTGATTGGACACTCTCTCATGGAGAATAGCTACGCGAAGCCTTTGTTTTTCTCTATTGTGACTTCCTTTCTGCTTTTTGGATAGCTTCCGCTGTGCCTTAGCCAATCTCTTCTCTGCCTTTCGCAGGAAATCGGGATACTTAGCCTCATCCTCATCGGAAGCCACATACAAGCCGTGCATCGCAAAATCCAGGCCCAGGAAGGTCTTCGGTATGACAGGGAGTATTTGGTTTTCATACTCCACTAGCATACTGATATAGTACTTTCCGGATGGCGTCTTACTGATGGTTACGGTCTTTATGATACTGTTCTCCGGCAAGGGACGATGCTGGCATAGTTTCACCCAGCCGACTTTCGGCAGTTTCACCTTATGGCCCTCGATTCGGACAGAGCCTTTCTGGTTGTTCGTAGAATACGAAGCACGACAATTTTTCTTTGACTTGAAGCGCGGCTTGCCGAAATGCTTGCTGTCATTCCAAAAGTGGCTGTAGGCCTTATTCAGGTTCATTTGGGCATTGGCAAGGGCTAAACTATCTACTTCCTTTAACCAAGGGAATTCTTCCTTGTACTGCGCAGGCGTGTTATTCAGCTTTTGGCCGGTTTCCTTATAATAGTCAATGCGGTCACTCAGCATCTTGTTGTAGATGAATCGGACACAGCCGAAGGTCTTGGCAAACATCATTTTCTGTTCCCTTGTCGGATAGATTCTGTATCGGTATGCCTTATTCACTATCATCACCTGCCTTGACTTTCCAAATCCTTTTACTCTTACTACTGATTATACTGCAAATCAACTTGTGAAGCCATTGTTTTTCTGATGGCATCGAGTCCTCAGAAAAACCTGCAATTCATCTCACCGCCTAAAGAGGCGGGAGACTTCTTGCAGAATCAGGTTAAATTTTTAGCTGTCCATTCACTAAAAACTGAAAACTACAAACTAAGGACTAAAAAACAGGCTGTCTTTGTGTGACAGCCTGTTTTTTTATGACTCTTTTTCATGAATATATACGCGTTTAGACAAAATCGGCATAAGATGAACGTTTTACTAGAAAGGCCTTGCATAAATTTTTTCGAAATAGTACAATGAAGATAACAAATAGTCATCTAAAAAATACCTTAGTCATATAGTGAAAAAAGATGATTTCATCTGCGCAATGTTAAAGATGACTCCTAAGTGTACACGGATTCTTTCAGTTACCAGGTTTTACAGAAAGGGGAAAAGTACTATGGCAAAGAAAATCTTCAAGACAATGGATGGCAACGAAGCTGCGGCTTATATTGCCTACGCCTTTACGGAACTGGCTTCCATCTTCCCGATAACGCCGTCGTCGCCGATGGCTGAACACGTCGATGAATGGGCTGCTCATGGCCGTAAGAACTTGTTTGGCACGACCGTCCAGGTTCAGGAAATGCAGTCTGAAAAAGGGGCTGCCGGTGCTATGCACGGCGCTTTGAATACCGGCGCATTGACGACGACCTTTACATCTTCCCAGGGCATGATGATCATGCTCAGCAACATGTTCAAGATTTCCAGCGAACTCCTGCCCGGTGTCTTCCACGTCGCATCCCGTACAGTTGCCACCAACGGCTATACGATTTTTGCCGGCCATGACGATGCTATGGCTATGCGCGGCACGGGCATCAGCATGATGTGCGAATCGAGTGTCCAGGAAATCATGGACCTGGCAGCTGTCGTCCATGCCACGGCTATTTCCTGCCGCATCCCGATCATCAACTTCTTCGATGGCTTCCGCACGTCCCACGAAATCCAGAAAATCGAAGTCCTGCCGTATGAAAAACTCCGGCCTCTCCTCGATATGGATGCCGTCCGGGCCTTCCGCAAACGCGGCATGAATCCGGATAATCCGGAAGCCATTTCTTTCTGCGAACCGGCTGAAACGTTTATGCAGCACCGCGAAGCCCTCAATAAATTCTACGACCGCGTTCCCGATGTCGCTGAAGGTTACATGCAGAAAATCAGTGAAATCACGGGCCGTGAATACCACCTGTTCAACTATACCGGCGCTCCTGATGCTGAATTCGTCCTCGTTGCCATGGGTTCCGGTGCCCAGACCATTGAAGAAACGGTCAAGATGCTCGTCGATAAAGGCGAAAAGGTCGGCTGTATCAACGTCCACATGTTCCGGCCCTGGTCGGAAAAGCATTTCCTGGCCGCTCTGCCGAATACGGTCAAGAAGATCGCTGTCCTGGACCGCACCAAGGAAACCGGCGCCAACGGCGAACCGCTCTATCACAGCGTAGCTGCTACCTTTGCCGTAGCAGACAATGCGCCGAAAGTCTACCACGGCCGCTATGGTATCGCATCGAAAGAATTCTTGCCGGGCGACGTCGTCGCTGCCTTTGAAAACCTCAAGGCCTTCGAACCGAAGAACGACTTCACTTTGAGCATCGTCGACGATGTTACCTATAAATCTCTGCCGCGCGTCAAAGGCATCACGACAGGTGGCAAAGGCCTGAAAGCCTGCAAATTCTGGGGCTTCGGTTCCGACGGTACAGTCGGCGCCAATAAGAGTGCCATCAAGATCATCGGCGATAACACCGATATGTATGCTCAGGCTTATTTTGCTTATGACTCCAAGAAATCCGGCGGCGTCACCGTATCGCATCTGCGCTTTGGCGATACGCCGATCAAGATGCCGTATCTCATCAATAATGCCGACTTCATCGCCTGCCACCGCCAGTCCTATGTCCATGGCTTCGACCTCCTGCGGGGCATCAAGAAAGGCGGTACGTTCCTGCTCAATACGGTTTGGAAACCGGAAGAACTGGATGAAAAACTGCCGGCTAAATTAAAACGCGCTATTGCCCGCAACGACGTCAAATTCTACATCATCGACGCTGTCGGCATTGCTCAGAAAATCGGTCTCGGCGGCCGCATCAACATGATCATGCAGTCGGCCTTCTTCAAACTGGCCGATGTCATTCCTCTGGACCTGGCTATTGCGAAACTGAAAGAATCCGTCGTCGCATCGTATGGCAAGAAAGGCCAGAATATCGTCGACATGAACAATGAAGCTATCGACCAGGGCCTGTCTGCTATCGTCAAGGTCGATGTACCGGCCGCCTGGGCTGATGCTGTCGATGAACCGGTCGACATGTCGAAACATACGAAATTCTTCCGCGAATTCTCCATTCCTGTCAATGCCCTTGAAGGCGACGACCTGCCGGTCAGCGCTTATGATGGCATCGAAGACGGCCGTTGGCCGACGGGGACCTGCGCCGAAGAAAAACGCGGCGTCGCCATGTTCGTACCGAGCTGGGATGCTGAAAAATGTATCGGCTGTAACCAGTGTTCCTTCGTCTGCCCCCATGCTGCTATCCGTCCGTTCCTGATGACGCCTGATGAAGCCGCTAAGGCTCCGAAAGGCTACCAGGACAAGGAAATCAAAGTGGCTCCGGGCTACAAGTACAATATCGTCGTATCCGTCATGGATTGCCTGGGCTGCGGCAGCTGTACCCATGTCTGCCCGAAACAGGCATTGACCATGAAACCTTTCGACGGCGAAGAATATAAAGCGGCTCTTTGGGATTACGTCATCGGCCTGCCGGTCAAAGCCAACCCGATGGATAAGAATACCGTCATCGGCAGCCAGTTCGAACAGCCGCTCCTCGAATTCACCGGCGCCTGCGCAGGCTGTGCTGAAACGCCGTATTGTAAAGTCGTCACCCAGCTCTTCGGCGACCGCATGATGATTGCCAACGCTCACGGCTGCTCCAGCGTCTGGGGTGGCAGTGCACCGGACTGTGGCTATACCAAGAACGCTCAGGGTCACGGCCCGGCTTGGTCGACATCCCTCTTTGAAGACAACGCAGAATACGGTTTCGGTATGATGCTGGCTGAAAAGACGGAACGGAAACTGCTGGAACAGTACATCGATGCCGCTATGGACGTCGCCAGCCCGGAACTGCAGGCAGCCTTTACGGAATGGAAAGAACACAAGGCTGAAAGCGAAGGCACCCGCGAACGTTCGGATAAGGTCATTGCCCTCCTGGAAGCTGAAAAAGACGGCAAACCGGCACTGGAACAGGTCTATGATATGAAACAGTTCCTGGTCAAACGCAGCCAGTGGATCTTCGGCGGCGACGGCTGGGCTTACGATATCGGTTATGGTGGCTTGGACCACGTCTTGGCTCAGGGCGAAGACGTCAACGTCCTGGTCTTCGATACGGAAGTTTACTCCAATACAGGCGGCCAGGCTTCCAAAGCTACGCCGACGGCAGCTGTTGCCCAGTTCGCAGCTTCCGGTAAGAAGACGCGCAAGAAGGACTTGGGCATGATGGAAGCACAGTACGGCTACATCTACGTCGCTCAGGTCGCTATGGGCGCCGATAAGAACCAGTTCATGAAGGCTCTCAAAGAAGCCGAAGCCTACAACGGCCCGTCCCTGATCATCGGTTATGCACCGTGCATCAACCACGGCCTGAAAGTCGGCCAGGGTCAGAGCCAGCTCGAAGAAAAACGGGCAGTCGAAGCCGGCTACTGGCATCTGTGGCGCTATAATCCGGAATTGAAGAAACAGGGCAAGAACCCCTTCATCCTCGATTCAAAACCGCCAACAGCCAACTTCCGCGACTTCCTCATGGGTGAAACACGTTTCTCGTCCTTGCAGCGCACCTTCCCGGATACGGCAGAAGCACTCTTTGAAAAGACCGAAGAAGATGCTAAGGACCGCTACGAAGGCTATGTCCGCATGACAAAAGCCTATGATGACAAATAAATAAGTTCGTTGTAAGTGAAAAAAGGAGCCGCCCCATTAAGCAAGAACACGCTTAATGGGGCGGTTTTTTTGCACTGTAGGGGTCGCCGCGTGGGCGACCCGTTAGGAATCTGGAAGATTCTCCTAGCAGACTGGTCAGAAAATCACATGTATCCTGGGACGGGCTCGCCACGTGCGAGCCCCTACGGATTATGAGCCCCTTCGTGAGACAGCCACTACAAGCCACGAACTACGAGCCACTAGCCATGCTCCCGTCCTTCTAAGAGGCCGGCCAGGATGGTGATGTAGTGGCGGGCTTCTTCGGGCAGGGGTTCTCCGGCAATCTTGATCCAGCCTACGGTCATCGTATCCAGGGGATTTTCGATGGGAATGGCCTGGATATGGCGGCCGATGATCGACGGGGCTACATGGCCCGTGCCGATGGTGTAGGCATCGGTAGACCGTATGACGCTGAACAGGGTGGAACGGTCGGTGACGTAGATGCACTGGCGGCTGGCCGGATTGGGCAGGAGCAGTTCTTCCGAGAACTGGGACTTGTCATGGCCCTGTTCAAAGCGGACACAGGGATATTCCGCAAATTGACTGGGAACGACGTGCTGACACGCTGCCAGGGGATGGCCGCTGCGGACGTAAAGACAGGGCGTAAAGGCGCAAAGAGACGTGAATTCCAGCTTGTTTTTGTGGAATAAGTCCTGCAGGAAGCGCTCGTTCATATGGGACAAGAAGAGGATGCCCAGATGGCTCTCGCGGGTGACGACGTCGTGGATGACCTGCGACGTCCGCCCTTCGCGCAGGGTGAATACGCAGGACTTGCCCGGCTGGACGTGTTGCAGGGCATGGATGAAGGCTTCATCGGCAAAGGGATAGTGCTGGGAAGAGATGGACAGGATCTGGGGCAGGTCCTGTCTTTTTTCTGCCTGGAAATGGTCGTGCATGGCCGCTGCATGGGAGAGGATGTGACCGGCATAGTGCAGGAATTCCAGCCCTGCCGGTGTGAACGTGATGCCATGGCGGTTGCGCTCGACCAGGGTCAGGGAGAACTCTTTTTCCAGGTCCCGTATGGCCGTGCTCAGGCTGGGCTGGGAGATGTTCAGAGCCTGTGCGGCAGCCGAAATTGAATTGTGCTTAGATAACTCTAAGATATAACGAAGTTGCTGTAAAGTCATAATAGAACACCTCGAATATCAACCGTACCTATAGAATCGCATATCGTACTTTTATTGTATCAAAATAAAAAAATAGAGGAAAGTTATGAGTTTTTGATACAATAAAGAAATATTTAAAATGAAAATAAAGAATAAATAGGAGCAAAAAGTTGAAAAGAGATGTCTAGCCATGACTTACAAATTATAAAGAAAATATATTGAAATTTGACTTTTTGGAAAGGACATTTCTTCATAGAAATGCTGGAATCGTGAGAACAAGTCATTCTCAATATATGAAAAACCTAGCAAATGATGAAGAAAATTTAAAGGAAATAAGTCGTTGATATAGGAATTTCCTATAAAAGTAAATTGCGCAATGAATATTTTACAGCATATACCTTCCATGTTATACTTTAAGTAAGAAATAGAACGTTTTAGTAAAAGGTGAAACGCCGACATATACATTAAATTTTACGGTTTTTGGAAAATAGACCAGAACTGATATAGATAAAATGTATATGAACAGAAATTGAGAAAAGGGAGCCGATGACATCGACAAACATGTAATGTTAAGAGAGACACTTTATTTTCAAATGTATCCATCATAGGAGGTAATTCATATGAACTCAACAGCAGCATTGGCCCGGCAGGCGGGCATGACAGATGCACAATGGAAAGAAGCCGTCAAGTTCGACAGTACGGACTGGGGCTGGATTATTATGAGTATCGGCATGGCCATCGGCGCCGGTATCGTCTTTTTGCCCGTTCAGGTAGGCCTGGTCGGCGTATGGGTTTATTTATTCTCAGCTATCATCGCCTATCCGGCTATCTATCTCTTACAGCGCTTATTCATCAATACCCTGGCAGATTCGCCGCGGTGCGAAGATTATCCCAGCGTCATCAGCGGTTACCTCGGTAAGAACTGGGGCTTCCTCCTGGGGATCCTCTACTTCCTGAGCATCCTCATCTGCGTCTTCATGTATTCGACAGCCCTGACCAACGACAGCGCGTCCTTCCTGTTTTCCTTCGGCGTAACGGACACGCTCCTGTCGGATAGCCCCTTCTACGGATTGGCCATCATCTGCGTCATGGTCCTCATCGCCTCCCGGGGTGAACAGCTCCTGTTCCGCGTATCGACGCTCATGGTCCTGACGAAATTGTTAGTCGTCATCTGCTTGGGCGGCATCATGATCCAGCATTGGAACCTGGCCAACATCGGCGTCTTCCCGGACCTGGGCTACCTCGTCAAGAATACCATCGCCATGCTGCCGGTCACGCTGACATCGATCCTCTTCATCCCCAGCATCAGCCCGATGGTCATTTCCTACCGCTCTCACAACAAGTCCATCCACGTCGCCCGTTATAAAGCCATGCGGGCTATGAAAATCGCTTTCTCCGTCTTGTTCATCACGATTTTCTCGTACGCTATGTCCTTCAACCTGGCCCTCGGTCATGACCAGGCCGTCCTCGCTTACTCCCAGAACATTTCGGCCCTGGCCATCGTTGCCAGAGGGTTTGATGGCAGCGCCGTCAAGATCTTCAGCCTTATCCTCAACATCTTCGCTGTCATGACGGCTTTCTTCAGCGTCTTCCTCGGCTTCCGTGAAGCCTGCCAGGGGGTTGCTATGAACATCCTGCGCCGCTTCATTCCGGAAGAAAAAATCAGCAAGACCGTCGTCCGTCACGGCATCCTCATCTTCGCCGTCGCCGTCGCCTGGGGCGCCATCGTCCTCAATGCACCGGTCCTCAAGCTTTTGACCCTGCTCGGCCCGATCTTCGGTATCATCGCCTGCCTCATCCCAGCATACCTGGTTTACAAAGTCGATGCCCTGCATAAATACAAAGGCATCTCCCTGGTCCTCATCGTCTTCGCCGGCATCCTGCTCATCATCTCGCCGGTCATCGCTATGATGTAGGGCGTGCGTAAAGGACTCTGTCATCAGGAGTGACTCATTCGTTCGTAAAGTTTGTAGTACAGAGTGTGTAGTTTGTAGAAGAAGGTTTTAAATTTTTTACCATTTGCTGAAAACTAAAAACTACAAACTTAAAACTCAAAAAGAGGCTGTCTTCATGCGACAGCCTCTTTTTTGCCAGTAAAACGATTGTCTTTAGAATATGGACAAAAATCTCCTTGACAGGTTAAAAAATGCGGTGTATCATACAACCATCAAATGAACATCGTCCATGAAACCTTTGAGGCGGAAGTAAAAACGATGACGTGCACGTACAGAGAGCCGGGGTGCTGAGAGCCGGCCGACGCAGCTCGTTAAATGGACCGCTGAGGGCGCAGTCAAAGGCCGTAAGGCTGAGTATTCTGCGACGTGTTGGCATACGTCAGTTGCCGGGAATATGTTGGTATTCCGTCGAGAGTAGGGCTCGATCCCTGAAACAAGGTGGCACCGCGGAACTTAATCCGTCCTTGACAAGTAACATTGTCATGGACGGATTCTTTTTTTAGGAGGCTCATATGGAAACGCTCAGTCTGGAACAGGTAAAAGCATATCAAGGTGAATATAAGGTCGTGCCCATCTGCCGCAGCATGTATGCCGACGTCCGCACGCCCATTGAAGTATTGCGCATCGTCAAGAACATCAGCTCTCATTGCTATTTGCTGGAAAGCATGGAAGACTCCCAGCGCTGGGGCCGCTACACTTTCATCGGCTATGACCCGCAGATGGGCCTGTACTGCAAGGACGGCACGGTCCACATCAAGACCGGCGCCGAAGTCCAGATCCATACGGACCATCCGGAACAGCTCATTTCCCAGATCCTGGCAGATAATAAGGCGCCGCGCCTTTCGGACCTGCCTCCCTTTACGGGCGGCCTGGTCGGCTACTTTGCCTATGATTTCATCAAATATGCCGAACCGTCGCTGAAGCTTAATGCCGTCGATGATGATGGCTTCAATGACTTCGACCTCATGTTGTTCGACAAGGTCATCGTCTTCGATAACCTGAAACAGCAGATTTACCTCATCGTCAATGTCCGCCTCGACTCGGTCGAAGAAAATTACAACCGGGCCCTCCTGGAAATGAAGCGCATGGAAAGCCTCATCTGCGAAGGCAAGAAGGCACCGGACGTACCGCTGCAGCTCAAGAGCGATTTCAAACCCTTGTTCAATGAAGAAGAATATTGCCAGATGGTCGAAAAGGGCAAGAACTACATCCGTGAAGGCGATATTTTCCAGGTCGTCCTGGCCAACCGCCTGAGCGCCGAAGCTGAAGGGAGCCTCCTCGATACGTACCGCGTCCTGCGGACCATCAATCCGTCGCCGTACATGTTCTTCTTCTCTGGCGACGATATCGAACTGGCCGGTTCTTCGCCGGAAACGCTGACCCGCCTGGAAAATGGCGACCTCTTCACCTTCCCTCTGGCCGGCTCGCGGCCGCGGGGCAAGACGCCGGAAGAAGACCAGGCCTTGGAAGACGAACTCCTGCACAATACCAAGGAACTGGCCGAACACAACATGCTCGTCGACCTGGGCCGCAATGACCTGGGCCGCATCAGCGAATTCGGCAGCGTCCACGTCGAACGCTATCTCGACGTCCTGCGCTTCTCCCACATCATGCACATCGGCTCGACTGTCCACAGTACGATACGCAAGGACAAGACGGCTGTCGATGCCATTGCTTCGGTCCTGCCGGCGGGCACCCTGTCGGGGGCGCCGAAGATCCGGGCCTGTGAAATCATCGACGAACTAGAAGGCCACAAACGCGGCGTCTACGGCGGCGCCATCGGCTACATCGACTTTACCGGCAATATGGACTGCTGCATCGGCATCCGCCTGGCTTACAAGAAAGGCAATCACGTCTATGCCTGCTCCGGTGCGGGCATCGTCGCCGACAGCATCCCCGAACAGGAACATCAGGAATGTCTGAACAAGGCCAAAGCCGTCGTCATTGCATTACAGCAGGCTAATGGAGGGATCGACAAATGATAGTTCTCATTGATAATTACGACAGTTTTTCTTATAATCTCTACCAGCTCCTCGGTCAGTTCGACCCGGATATCACGGTCATCCGCAACGATGAAAAGACCGTCCAGGATATTGAAGCCATGCATCCGGATCACCTCATCATTTCACCCGGTCCGGGCCGTCCCGCCGATGCCGGTGTCTGCGAAGAAGCCATCAGCTACTTCGCCGGCAAGGTCCCCATCCTGGGCGTCTGCTTAGGCCATCAGGCCATCTGCGAAATCTACGGCGGCACCATTACCTATGCCAAGCAGCTCATGCACGGCAAACAGTCCGTAGCGACGCTGAAAACGGACAGCCCGTTGTTTAAAGGGCTGCCGGAACAGGTCGACGTCGGCCGTTATCATTCCCTGGCCCTCGACCCGGATACGCTGCCCGAAGAATTGGAAGTCCTGGCCCATACGGAAGACGGCGAAATCATGGCCGTCGGTCACAAGCAGTATCCCGTCTACGGCCTGCAGTTCCATCCCGAATCGATTTTGACGCCCCAGGGGCCGATGATGGTAGAAAATTTCCTTACATTATAAGTAATATAGATGACTCTTTGAATGGAGGTACTTACGATGATTAAAGAAGCGATTATCAAGATTGTCAATAAAGGCGATTTGACTTACGACGAAGCCCATCAGGTCATGATGGAAATCATGAAAGGCGAAACGACGCCGACTCAGAACGCCGCTTTCCTGGCTGCCCTTTCGACGAAGAGCACCAAAGCCGAAACGATCGATGAAATTTCCGGCTGTGCCGAAGCCATGCGCTCCCTGGCGACGCCCGTTCCCCATCCGGGCATGGAAGTCCTGGAAATCGTCGGCACCGGCGGTGACGGCGCCCATTCTTTCAATATTTCCACGACGTCGGCCATGGTCCTGGCCGCAGGCGGCGTCAAGGTCGCCAAACACGGCAACCGGGCCGCTTCGTCCCTGTGCGGTACGGCGGACTGCCTGGAAGCGCTGGGCATCAACATCCAGCAGGACCCGCAGCTGGCCTTGAAGATGCTCGAAGAAACGAATTTCTGCTTCCTCTTTGCCCAGAAATACCACGCTGCTATGAAATACGTCGGCCCTATCCGCAAGGAACTGGGCTTCCGGACGGTCTTCAACATCCTCGGCCCTCTGACCAACCCGGCCAAGCCGGAAATGTTCCTCCTCGGCGTCTATGACGGCTATCTCGTCGAACCGCTGGCCAAGGTCCTGGCCTCCCTCGGCGTCAAACGGGGCCTCGTCGCTTACGGTCAGGAAAAACTCGACGAAATCTCGCCGAACGGCCCGACGACGATCTGTGAACTCCGCGACGGTTATTACCGGACATCGGTCATCAAACCGGAAGACTTCGGCCTCACGCCGGGGACGAAAGAAGACCTCGTCGGCGGGACGCCGGAAGTCAACGCCCAGATTACCCGTGATGTCCTGTCCGGGAAAATCCAGGGGACGAAACGCAATGCCGTCCTCATGAACAGCGGTGCAGCCTTCTTTGTCGCCGGCAAAGCCGATTCCATCGCCGACGGCATCCAGCTCGCAGCCAGCCTCATCGACAGCGGCAAGGCGACGGCAGCCCTGGAAAAATGCATTGCCGTCAGCGACGAGTGAGAAGGTGCCCTATGATATTAGATGATCTTACGGCAGCCGTTGCCAAGCGGCTGGTCACGGATAAACAGCAGGTCCCGCCGGAAGTCATGAAGCAGCGGGCCCTGGCAGCTCCGAAGAAAGAAGGATTCCCCTTTGAAAGGAACCTGAAGAAGCCGGGCTTGTCTTTCATCTGTGAAGTCAAGAAGGCCTCGCCGTCGAAGGGCCTCATCGCTCCCGATTTCCCTTACGTCGCCATTGCCAAAGAATATGAACAGGCCGGCGCCGCAGCCATTTCCGTCCTGACTGAACGGGATTACTTCCTGGGCAGCCCGCAGTATTTGCAGGAAATCGCCGCTGCCGTCGATACGCCGGTCCTGCGCAAGGATTTCATCATCGACGAATACCAGATTTACGAAGCCCGGGCCTTGGGCGCGTCGGCTGTGCTCCTCATCTGCGCCGTCCTCGACGACGACCGGCTGCGGACCTTCTTCCAGCTGGCCGATTCTCTGGGCCTGTCGGCCCTGGTCGAAGCCCACGATGAAGACGAAGTGCGCCGGGCCATCGCCATCGGTGCCCGCATCATCGGTGTCAATAACCGCAACCTCAAGGACTTCACGGTATCCCTCGATACGAGCTGCCGCCTGCGGCCGCTGGTACCGAAGGACATCCTCTTCGTCGCCGAAAGCGGCATCAAGACGGCAGACCACACGAAGGTCCTGCGCGACCACGGCGTCGACGCCGTCCTCATCGGCGAAACCTTCATGCGCAGTCCCGATAAGAAAGCCATGCTCGACGAGCTGGCCGGAGGCTATCGTGGTTAAGGTCAAGTTCTGCGGCCTCAAGCGGCCCTGTGATATTGCCTGGGCCAATGAACTCCGGCCCGATTATGCCGGTTTCGTCTTTGCCGGCAAGAAGCGCCGCGTCAGCGACGACCAGGCCGCAGCCCTGCGCAAGGCCCTGGACCCGTCTATCCCGGCCGTCGGCGTCTTCGTCGATGACAGTCTGAAACACATAGGGCAGCTGGTGACGGCCGGGACCATCCAGATCGTCCAGCTCCACGGATGCGAAGACGACGCGATGATCGAAGCTGTCCAGCAGACCTTGAAGGTACGGGTCATCAAAGCCTTTTCCATCGCCAGCGAAGCCGATGTCCGGCAGGCCCGGTGCAGCCGGGCCGACTACATCCTGCTCGACCACGGCGCCGGCGGGACCGGGGACTGTTTCGACTGGGCCCTGCTGGCCCATATAGACAGACCGTACTTTCTGGCCGGCGGCCTCAATCCCGACAATGCCGCCCAGGCGGCAGCGCTCCAACCCTTTGCCCTGGATGTGAGCAGCGGCATTGAGACAGACGGCGTGAAAGACAAAGAAAAAATGAAACGATTCATGGCACAAGTACGTGCTTACAGGAGGTAACTACATGAGTACAGGAAGATTTGGCCCCTTCGGCGGTCAATACATACCGGAAACATTGATGAATGAAATCCAGCGCTTGGAAAAAGCGTACAGCCATTATAAGAGTGATCCCGATTTCCAGGCTGAATTGAAAGACTTGCTTGACAATTATGCCAACCGTCCGTCCCTGCTCTACTATGCCGAACGGATGACCAAAGATTTGGGCGGCGCCAAGGTTTACTTGAAGCGCGAAGACCTGAACCATACAGGCGCCCATAAGATCAACAACGCCCTGGGCCAGTGCCTGCTGGCCAAGAAGATGGGCAAGACGCGGGTCATCGCCGAAACCGGCGCCGGCCAGCACGGCGTCGCTACGGCGACGGCAGCGGCTTTCTTAGGCCTGGAATGTGAAGTATTCATGGGCGAAGAAGATACGATCCGCCAGGCCCTGAACGTCTACCGTATGGAACTCCTGGGCGCCAAGGTCCACGCCGTCACGTCGGGCTCGCGGGTCCTCAAGGACGCCGTCAACGAAGCCATGCGCGAATGGGTCAGCCGCGTCGACGATACGCACTACGTCATCGGCTCGACCATGGGTCCTCATCCCTTCCCGATGATGGTCCGCGACTTCCAGTCCGTCATCAGCAAGGAAGCGCGTCAGCAGATCCTCGAACGGGAAGGGAAACTGCCCTCGGCTGTCCTGGCCTGTGTCGGCGGCGGCAGCAATGCCATGGGGATGTTCTACCACTTCATCGGCGATAAAGACGTCAAGCTCATCGGCTGCGAAGCTGCTGGCAAGGGCATCGACACCAAGATGCATGCCGCTACTATGGCCAAAGGGGAAGTCGGCATTTTCCACGGCATGAAATCGCTCTTCTGCCAGAACGAAGACGGTCAGATCGACGAAGTCTATTCCATTTCTGCCGGCCTCGACTACCCGGGCATCGGGCCGGAACACGCTTATCTCCATCAGACCGGCCGTGCCCAGTACATCCCGGTCAAGGATGACGAAGCCGTCGAAGCCTTTGAATACCTGGCCCGGACGGAAGGCATCATCTGCGCTATCGAAAGCGCCCACGCCGTCTACGAAGCCATGCAGATAGCACCGAAGATGAGCAAGGACGACATCATCATCGTCTGCTTGTCCGGCCGCGGTGATAAAGACGTCGCCGCCATTGCAAGATATAAAGGGAGGGACTTACATGAGTAAGATTGGCAACGCCTTTAAGAACGGCAAAGCTTTTATCGGATTCTTGACAGCCGGCGACCCGTCGCTGGACAAGACGTATGAATATATCATGACCATGGAAAAGGCCGGAGCAGACCTCATCGAAATCGGCATCCCTTTTTCCGATCCCATCGCCGAAGGCATCGTCATCCAGGAAGCGGACCTGCGGGCTTTGAAAGCAGGGACGCGCATTGACGACGTCTTTGCCCTGGTCGAACGGGTCCGCAAGGAAACGCAGATTCCCCTGGTCTTTTTGACCTATCTCAATCCCGTCTTCCATTACGGCGCTGAAAAATTCTTTGCCCGCTGCCAGGAAACCGGCATGGACGGCATCATCATCCCCGATATGCCCTTTGAAGAACGCGATGAATGTGCCGCTGCCGCTAAGGCCCATGGCATCGACATCATCTCCATGATCGCGCCGACGTCGAAAGACCGTATCCAGAAAATCGCTAAAGTCGGCGAAGGCTTCCTGTACATCGTTTCCTCCCTGGGCGTCACGGGGACGCGGACGGAAATCAAGACGGACCTCAAGGAAATCATCGATACGGCTAAAGAAGTCACAGATGTACCGTGTGCCGTCGGTTTCGGCATCAACACGACGGAACAGGCCGAAAAAATCGGCCGCGTCGCTGACGGCGTCATCGTCGGCAGTGCCATCGTCAAAATCATCGCCAAATACGGCGACGATGCGGCTCCGCACATCTATGACTACGTCAAAGCCATGAAAGAAGCTACCATTCGCGGCTAACAGTTATGCTAGCCCCTAACAACTAAAAAAAACCGCCGTCTTTAAGACAGCGGTTTTTTTACGCTCTTAATGCTGAGCCGGTGCCGGCTGGGCATCGAGTTCAGAAGCTAAGTCGTGGTCGGTCATGGCACAGACGGCCGAGTCGGACCAGACGTTTTCGGCTGTTTCGATCATGTCGATGATGGTGTAGATCGGCAGGATGATACCCATGATGCCGATAGGCGCACCGATGCCGGACATGAGCGACAAAGTCAGGAAGTAGCAGCCCATGGGGACGCCGGCGTTGCCGATGGCAGCCAGGACGGCGACGAAGAGCCAGGCAATCATGGTGCCCATGGAGAGGTCGAAGCCGCCGTTCTGCATGAGGAACAGGGATGTGACCAGGATGAAGGCGGCACAGCCGTTCATGTTGATGGTCGTGCAGATCGGCAGGACGAAGCGCGATACCTGGGGATGGACGTTGAGGCGCTGTTCAGCCGAAGCCAGGGTGACCGGCAGGGTACCGGCCGAGCTCTTGGTGAACAGGGCGACGGCAATGGCCGGAGCCATCTTGCGGAAGACGTAAATCGGATTGAGGCCGCGGAGGACCAGGAAAATCGGCAGGACGATGAAGAACTGGATGAGGTTGCCGCCGAGGATGACCAGAGTATATTTACCCAGGGCACCGACGATGACCCCGGCTTCAATCTGAGCCGACAGCTGTGCCGAGAAAGCCAGGATGCCGACAGGCAAAATCCAGAGCAGGGCACGGATGAGGGTGAACAGGACTTCCTGTAAGCCCAGGAGGCCTTTCAGGAGGACGGCGCGGTTTTCTGTCTTAGGCATGAAGGCCAGGGCCAGGCCGACAGCAGCAGCGATGAGCATGACCGAGAGGACGTTGCCCGACAAGAACGGCTGGAGCATGTTATTCGGGATGACCGACAGGAAGTGGTCGTAATAGGTGACTTTTTCCAATTTCTGCGGGACATTGGAAACGCCGGAATTGATGAGGTCTACCGGCAGGTTGCCCGGGGCAATCCAGAGGTAGAGTGCCAGGCCGATGGCGGCGGCACAGATGGTCGTCAAGAGCGTGTACGTGACGGCATGGGCGAAGATGCGGCCCGTTTCTTTTTTGGCTCCCAGCGCCGATAAAGTAGTAATGACGGCTAAGGCGATAGTCGGTACGGCAATGAACTGGAATAAGCGCGTGAAAACTGTTGCAATGAAATCAAATAATTGGTTCAGTGCCGGAATGCCGAGCCAGCCTAAGATGGCGCCGATGATCAAGGCGCCCATCCACAAGGCGAATTGACGGCCACGATGCTGGCCCTGGCTGCCGCGGATGGCTTCCCGGGCTTGTTCTTGGACCCGGTCTTGAGATTCGTTGGACATAATTGTCTCCCCCTTTGATAAATCTAAACGAATTCTATAGAATACCGTTTTAGTATATTATAGAAGAGGGGACGGTTTCTGTCAATGGAGAAGGGACAAGTCAGGTAAAAAAAACACGTAAAAGGACCGATACACACGCGACATATGTCTACCGGTCCTCTACGTTATAGGATTCATATTCATCTCGTTTTTGGTTCTGGTTACTTTAACCTCGTACAAAAATGTTGAAACAATAATCGTTCGTTGCGCTTGGATTTACTAGACTAACCTATTTGAAAAACATCACACCCATTCGAAAAGTTCGAAGCACTTCAATCAAGATAAGTTAATTCGTAATGTTCATCGACGAACGCTTGCTGATCCTATGGACATTATTTAGTTGTTAATGATCAACGCAATGAAAACTAAATCGTTCTGACTTTTGTTTTCCAAGCTGTGACCCTTACCATCTGATGTGTAAGTAACGTCTCCTGGTTTAACGGTCCGGATTTCTCCGTTGTCGTCATATTCTCCCTCTCCGGAAAGGATGTAATATGCTTCTGCGTTGTCACTGTGAACGTGATAGCCTAAGGAACATCCAGGTTTCAATGTGATTTCGGCGAACATACCTACCTTGTCTTTCAGCTCGGTGGCGCTCAGAAGTTTTCTCTTCAAGATGTACCCCTTACCGCCGGCGGCATGTTCTACTTTCTCTATTTCCACTGGACTCACCCCTTTCTAATGCGCTTACAAAGGAAGCAACTTACTTGCGATTCCTTTCGCATCTCTTGGCTATATTATAGCATAGGATTTTACGCTTGTCATGAGGTATACGAAAATATATTATGTTATTTGCGCATTAAATAATAGATGCGTATAGCCTTTGGGAATAATGGGGGGCGCGGTCCGCAGGTCGCAGGTCGCAGTCCGCAGGCCTCCCCTGATAGGGGAGGTGGCCTGAAAGGCCGGAGAGGTTGCATTTTCGAACCCGCTTGTGAAAATCCCGTAACCTGCACGGTGATTCAAAAAGCAATCTCGCAGTCAGCTGCGCTGACAGCTCTCCTATGAGGAGAGACTTGGGATAGGACATCAAAAAAGGCGCTGTCGCATAAAGACAGCGCCTTTTTGAGTATTAAGTTTGTAGTTTTTAGTGAAGGCTTTTAAATTTAAAGCCCTCTTCTACAAACTCTGTACTACAAACTTTCAGGAGAAAGGGGCCTTTCATGATGGTAAAAGCCTTCGTGCGCCCCCTACGGGTTATGGAATTAGGCGGGACGCCCAAAGGACGTCCCCTACGGGACCAATAATGAGGTTATTTGTCCTGTAAAATCGGCATGATTTTGGTGGCATGGGGCATGATGTTGATGGCGTAGTCCTTGTCTTTGCCCTGTTCTTTCAGTTTCTGCTGTGCCAGGTCCCATGCTTCCTGGACGGTTTCGACCGGAATCTGGCCAGTGCGGCGGATGTCGTTGAAGTTACGCGGCAGTGTGACCAGGATGACCGTGTCCTTATGAGTCAGGCAGAAGAGGTTGAAGGCGACGAAGAAGGGGATAGTGAAGTGTGCCCGCAGGGCTTTTTCCATGTCTTCCATCGTGTCGTATTTGAAGCTGTCCATGTAGATGGCCGGTTCTTTGATGTCCCGGGCTTCCATGATGGCGATGATGATGCCGCCGTCTTTGACAGCCATTTCAGCCGGATCGTAGCATTTGCAGCCCTGGTAGAGGCTGACGTCGCTGGGATAACCGCCGGCGCAGGCGATGACGACGTCCGATTTTTCTTTCATCGGGACGCGCTGGATGTCGAGGACGGCTTCCGTGCCGGCCCGCCATGCTTCGTACCAGTCGCCGCCGACCATGCGGCAAATTTCACCGTCGCCGTTGATGACGGAATGGACGAGGAAGCACGGATTGATCTTGCTGCAGGCTTCGACCATGTCATCGTTGAGCGGGTTGCCGTCGATCTTGAGGGCCCGCGTCTTGGGATTGATGCCGTGGCCGAATTCGTCAGCTAAAGCGTGGCAATGGTTGCGCTGGATCGTTTCAAAACCGGAGACGCCCGGCAGGATGAGCTTGCGGCCGCCGCCGTAACCGGCAAAGAGATGGGTCGTAATGCCGTCGACGATGATAACTTTGTCGGCGTCGACGACGTGTTTATTGAGTTTCAATGGTGTGCCGAGCTTGGTCGTACCGAAGTCGACGAGAGTCGGATCCATGCAGTCGTGCTGATAGGTCTTGATGCGGCGGACGACTTCTTCGCCGCAGACGAGGACGTCTTCTTCCGGCGTCTGGGCGCGGTGCGAGCCCTGGGCAAAGACGATGTAGATGTCGTCATCGGGGATGCCGGCCAGGTTCAGTTCGTCGATGATATAGATAAGGAATTGATTGGAATGGTTCCACGTGCGGGTGACGTCGGCGACGACGAGGCAGACCTTATCGCCTTTCTGGACTTTTTCCTGCAACGGGGCGCTGCCGATAGGATGACGCATGCAGTCAATCGTCGCCTGTTTGACGTCGACGGCAGGGACGTGTTTCCCTTCCATGACCCCGACAATGTGTTCTTCCGGGAGCTTGACAGTCTGCGTAGTTTCACCAATATTAAAAGTAAATTCCTTTAATGCCATTCTTTACCACCACTTCTTTTTAAAAATTAAAAATAAACTGTAACTTATTATATCATGTTCAAAACAGTGCGCAAGTTTAAACTTTACGATAATCGTTTAACGTACAAGGGATAGCATCAGCTAGACATTGCCTAGATAGATGTAGTGAAGATAAGAGCTGGCTACTGCCTGCAGCTTCTTCAGCGTTTCTACAGGTGTCACCGGGGCAGACCAGTGGTACTGCGGGAAATAGCGGGTCAGATGCAGGGGGATGTCCGGTAAAATGGATGCCAGCCAGCGGGCTTCGGCGTCCATCTGGGCCGGGTCATCGTTTTCGCCGGGAATGACCAGCGTCGTCACTTCGACATGGCTTACGGCAGCGGCCGCTTCGATCGTGTCCAGCACAGGCTGGAGAGATGCTCCGCAGAGGGACTGGTAGAAGTCCTGGGAAAATCCCTTGAGGTCGATGTTCCAGGCGTCGATATAGGGAAGCAGGGCCTGGAGTGGTTCTTTTTCGATATAGCCATTGCTGACCATGACGTTTACCAGGCCGGCTTTGTGGACGAGGCGGGCCGTCTGGATGATGAATTCATAGCTCAAGGTCGGTTCGTTGTAGGTGTAGGCCAGACCGATGCTGCCGTCGGCCCTATAATGCCGGGCCAGGGCCAGGGCCTGCTCCGGTGTCAGTTCCCGAAAGGGCGCTTCCTGCTGGGAAATCTGCCAGTTCTGACAGAAGGGGCAGGTGAAATTGCAGCCCCACGAACCCAGGGACAAGATGGCAGAACCGGGATGGAAGCGATAGAGGGGCTTCTTTTCGATAGGGTCCAGGGCGATGGCCGTGCATTGGCCGTAGTTCAGGGCCTGGAGGTTCCTGCCATCGTAATAGCGGGTCTGGCAGCGGCCGCGATGGCCCTGGGCGATGTGGCAGTGATGGGGACAGAGACGGCAGCGCGCCTGGCCGGACGGGTCGATTTCATAATAAGCGGCTTCCATGGTCTCACCTACTTATAGCGCGTGACGGTGAAGCGGTAGAGGTCAGGCTGGACCTGAGGCGGGATGCCGGCTTTTTCCTTGGCAATGGCGATTTGCTGCTGGACCGTGTCGACGCCTTCCAGGTCGGGCAGTAAGAGGCCCGTCTGGGCATGGCTCATGACGATGACGCCGTACTTCTTGGAATCCAGGTCGGCTGGTGAAGCTACGGCTTCGGGCTGGCCCAGGACGTCGACGGAAATATCGATGTCTTTCAGTTCGTCCAGGCTGACCGGGTAGAAGCGCGGGTCCCGCGTCGCAGCCGATACGGCGTTGTGGATGATTTCACTGGCAATATTCATCTGCATGGGCAGGAAGGTGCCGATGCAGCCGCGCAGGCGGCTTCCCTTGTGGAGGGACACGAAGGCGCCGGCCTTGTCCTGCAGGTCTTCAGGCAGGTATTTGGGTACGTTCATGAAGGCATGGTGCGTCAGGTAGTACGAGATGCTTTCCCGGGCCAGGCGGACGCGGATGTCGGCGACAGCCGGTTTTTCAGCCCGTTTTTCCTGGCCTTCCGGCAGGTACAGGGCGATGCCATAGCCGACGCCGAAGGGCCCTTCATAGGAATAAATCGGCATGACCGGGCGGAAATGGCGCAGGGCGCCGAAGAGGAAATACACCGACGGCAGGCCGCACATGCCGGCTTCGTCGATGAGGCTGCGGCTCATAGTCTTTAAGATGGCCGGGTCCTGTTTTTGCAGGGCCTCCATGACGGTCTTGTCGAAGATGGCCCCTTTCGGCGTGTAGCCGTTCGGCGAACCGGGCAGGAGACGGTGCGACAAGTCGCCCGATGCGATGATGGCGATGCGCCGGCCCAGTCGGGCAGCGGCCTGGACGACGAGATCGCCTAAGAGGCTCATGCTGTCATAGTCGTCGAAGCGCGGCGCCATGAGGACGACCTGGCCCGTGAAGCCGGCCTGGCGAAGGTAATATAAGGGGACGAAAGTGCCCTGGTCGACGTAGAGGGGATGGCCGAAGCGGTCGCTCCAGGCGGCATCGAGTCGGTATACGTCGGTCTTGGGCGTGGCTGTTTCAAAGATTTCTTCGGCCAGGTCCATATCGGTGCGGACATCCATGGCCAGCTCCGGATAGCCGAAAGCGTCGAGGTTGCCGTAGAGGCGGGGCGTTTCCACGAGCGTTGCCCCGTCGGGGAAGACGTAGTTATGAGGCGACATGATGACCAATGTTTCCGGTTTCTGGCTGATGATCAAGCGGGCAGCCGCCTGTACGGCCCGGACCGTGGCGTCTATCTTTCGCAGTTCATCGCCGCCGATTTCCGGCAGCATAATCGGCGGATGGGGAAATAACCCCGCTGCGACACAAGCATGTTCCATAAAAAAACCTCCCTCATAATGGTATATGTCTATTATACCATTATGAGGGAGGTTTGACTAAAGGGCTTGTCGCACGACGACAAGCCCTTTAAAGTGGTTAGCGGCTAGCAGTTAGTTGTTAGCAGATGGCTTTAAATTTAAAGCTATCGCTTCAAACATCATACATCAAACATTAAAGAGAAAGGAATCATGCATGATGGCAGAAACCTTCGTACGACAGCGGCCTGTGAAAGCGGTTCAGGGGATTCCCGCAAGCGGGACGCCCTTTGCGGCCTGCGAACTGCGGGCCGCCTTAACAGGCCGGCCCCTACTAGTATTCCGTGTCTTCCATGAGGCTGGTCTTGCCGAAGCGGGTCTTCAGGTCTTTCCGTTCCATGCTCCATTTGGACGAGGCGATGGACATGGTCGGGTCGTAGTTCGGCGATTCCATGTTGAGGACGCCGCAGATGAATTCGTATTCCAGGTCGTTGGTGAAATACTTGTCCTTATTGGCCTTGATGGCTTTGACGACGTCGGGATTGCGCTTCTGGTAGCCTTCAGACAAGTAGCAGAACATGGGGATGCGCAGGACTTTGAAGCTGGCACTGTCTGGCTGGCGGGCGACGTCGGGATCGCTGCCGTGATCGGAGAAGTAGATCATGGCGTCGAGGTTGAGGTTATCCCGGGCGTAGTCGTAAATCTGCGACAGGACCCAGTCCGTATAGAGGACGGTGTTGTCGAAGTCGGCTTCCTGGTTAATCTTGCCGTCGTTGAATTTCTGGAACTCTTTCGGGTAGCGGTTGCGGTATTCGATGTGGCTGCCCATGACGTGGAGGACGACGAAGTTCTTTTCCTTCGGATCGACGCGTTTGAGGAACTGCAGGAGCGCGCCGTCCAGGGTCGATTCTTTCAGGTCCCGGTCGACCCATTCGGAGACGTCGGCCGTGTTGGCAACCAGCGTAATCGGTGTATCGGCGACGCCGACGGAGCCCTGGTTGCTGAACCAGTAGGTCTTATAGCCGGCCTTCTTGGCCATGTCGATGATGGAAATGGATTCGTTGAAAGGCTTATCGTTGTAGAAATTCGATTCCGTCAGGGCGTGTTCCAGGACGGGGACCGTGTACCAGACGCAGCTGTAGGCGTTGGTGAACAGCGTGAAGTCCGGATTCGATTTCATCGCCGTCAGCCACGGTGTATTGGGCACGTGGTCCGGATTGTAGGCATTCATCAGCGTCCGCGTTTCCGATTCGCCGATGACGACGATGACCGTGTTGGGATAGTCGGCCGGATGGAGCTGGACGGCCTGGAGGGCATTGTATTTTTCGTCGTGGTTTTCGGCATATAAAGCCGAGCGCTGCATGTAGTCGTGCGTGTCGATGAAGGTCCGGATCGGGAAGGCTTCCGGGAAGATTTCTTCGCTCAAGGCGCCGACAGACGGGGCGATGATGAGCAGCAGCGAAGCCAGGGGGATGATCTTGCGGTAGACGTGTGTCCGGGGCAGGATGTTCTGGCGATAGTTCAAGAGGAACAGGGCTCCCAGGATCAGGGCCAGGGCGACGGCGATGGCGGCTACCTTGAACAGACCCAGGGAGTGGAAGTATTCCAGCGTTTCTGCCGGTCCCGTCTGGAAGATGAGCAGGGCGCCGGACGTGGTGATCGACGAATTGTAGAGGAAATAGTAGACCCACTGCAGCAAAATGATGAAGAACGCTGCGAACTGGACGAGGGTCATGAAGACGGCCCCGATTTTGTGGGGGAGATACTGCCGGACAATCATGTTCAGGCAGAAAAAGATAGCAAAAAAGTATAGTCCTACATATATATCATATATATTGTTCAAGTAAATCGTATTCGTATTGATCAGGGAAATGTAACTCAAGTAAGGGCCCGTAATGATCCAGCCCAGGCCGATGAGGGCCGGCGGGATGATGGCGCCTGGTGACAAGTGCTTCCAGTACAGGGCCAGGGACAGGACGACAGCACCGACGCCGGGCAGCAGGCCGAACGTCATGTCTTCGATATTGTCGGGACCCATGCCCAGGGAGACGAGAAACTGCCATTCAAAGCAGAAGCCGTAGACTACGGCGAAGATGATAAGCAGCGGCAGGAGCCGATGACGACATTTGCTGATTGCCTTCGTTGCATGAACCATGTTGTTTGTTCTATCCTCTCTTAATCTCTTTGTAAAAACGGTGTAAACAAAGCATACCGGCTATATTATACATCAAATGTAGCCGATAACATAGAGGGATTTTCGGAATTATTGGAAAAAAAGATAAAAAAAGACTTGCCAAAAATGCCGTGTCATGGTAGAATAGTTTTCGTTGAGGCACTCCGTGCTGATACAATGGTGAAACGGCCCCGTGGTGTAGCGGTTTAACATGTCGCCCTGTCACGGCGAAGATCGTCAGTTCAAATCTGATCGGGGTCGCCAATTGCTCAGGTAGCTCAGTCGGTAGAGCAGGGGACTGAAAATCCCCGTGTCGGCGGTTCAATTCCGTCCCTGAGCACCAACATCAATTACCTATCATGCGGTTGTGGCGGAATGGCAGACGCGCTACTTTGAGGGGGTAGTGAGCGAAAGCTCATGGGGGTTCAAGTCCCCCCAACCGCACCATAGCTTCTCACAAGAGGAGCGCTGAATAGAAACGGCCCCGTGGTGTAGCGGTTTAACATGTCGCCCTGTCACGGCGAAGATCGTCAGTTCAAATCTGATCGGGGTCGCCATATTCTTTTTTTAACAATTTTATATGCGGTTGTGGCGGAATGGCAGACGCGCTACTTTGAGGGGGTAGTGAACGAAAGTTCATGGGGGTTCAAGTCCCCCCAACCGCACCATGTAAAAAGGGCTTGTCGTATGACGACAAGCCCTTTTAAGTGATTAGTGGCTAGTTGTTAGTGGTTAGCGGATGGCTTTAAATTTAAAGCTTTTCTCTGCAAACTACAAACTCCGAACTATAAAGAGATAGGGACCACGCATGATAGCAACAGCTTTTGTGCGACAGTCCCTTTTTTAGCAGTTCGTGTTTCGTAGGGGCCACGAGCCACGAGCCACGAACCACGAGCCACGAACCACGAGCCACGAACCACGAGCCACGAACCACGAGCTACTGCTTACTATAAAATCAAAAAGGGGAATCCCTATGGATAAGGAACATATATTTTTTGAAAATTATGCCAGGAACTGGGACCGCGACCGCAAGGCCGACGCCAAAATCTTGTCGTCTTTCATGGAGCTGGCAGGGATACGGCCCGGTTCGGTCATACTCGATGCCGGCTGCGGGACAGGCGTGCTCCTGCCGTATTTGTCGGCGGCTGCCGGTGATGATGGGACCGTCGAGGGCTTCGATTATTCCCAGCAGATGATCGATGTGGCCAAAGAGAAATTTTCTCACCTGGCCAATGTCACTTTTACGACAGGCGATGTCCTGAAATACCATTTCCCGGAAAAACATTATGATGTCGTCTGCTGCCTTAATTTTTATCCCCATATCGCCAGTCACAGCCGCGACGTCATCCGTCGCCTCTATAAGGCCATGGTGCCGGATGGGACGCTGCTCATCATGCACGATATGCCCCGCAAGGCCGTCAACGCCATCCACGGCGGCCAGCCTGTGCTGCCGCCGGTCGATGTCCTGGAAGAGAAATTGATCAGCGCCGGGTTTTCCGTCGTCATCGCCATGGATACGGACCGGTTCTATCTCATCAAAGTCGTCAAGGAGGCTGACGAAGCCGATTTCGTCTACGACGACGAGGAACAGCCGGCCGGCGTGGCGTCCCATCCCCTCCATCACGGCCATCACCATACGGAAACGAAGCGTGTCCTCAACCGCCTGTCGCGCATTACGGGCCACGTCGAAGCCATCAAGCGCATGATCGAAGACGGCCGCGACTGCAGCGACGTCCTGGTCCAGCTGGCCGCCGTCCATTCGGCCGTCGCCGGTGTGAGCCGGGTCATCCTCAAGGACCATATCGACCACTGCATCATCGATGCCATCCGTGAACACGACGCAGATGCCGTAGAAAATCTCAAGAAAGCTATTAATACCTTTGTCAAGTAATGGTATAATAAGACCAGAGTATCCATTTGGAAAGGGTGTGACCACGATGCAGTTTCGTGTAGTATTAGGTGATTTATCGGAGTGGAAGGCCGACGGGATCGTATATTCTGCCAGCTCGACCCTCTTGCCAACGAATAGCGTCAGCAGTAAGATTCATCAGAAAGGCGGCTTGTCTTTTTCCGCCTCGTGCCGTACGATCGGCATGTGCCACGTCGGCAGTGCTGTCATGACCAAGGGTTATAAATTGAAGGCGCCTTTCATCATCCACGCTGTCGGGCCGTACTGGGTAGGCGGCAAGCGCGGTGAAGAAGGGGAATTGTTGTCGGCCTATAAGAAGGCCATCCATCTGGCCGATGAAAAGCATTTGAAGCACGTCGCTTTTGCTTCGCTGAGTACGGAAGAAAAACGCTACCCCCTGCAGCGCGCTGCCGCTGCCGTCGTCCCCTTGCTCCTGACCGACGGAACCGGCTTCGACCGCATCGACATGGTCTGCACGAGCCCGGAAGAACAGGAAGCCTATACGAAAGCGGCTGTCTTCTTCTGGCTCCGCCATCTCGGAGACGCTGCCGGCAATGAACAGGCGGCCATGATGGAAGAAGCCGGCGCTGCCCTGGCCCTGCTGCAGAGCCGCGATGATGCACCGGACCCGATTGCCTTGTCGGAAGAGGTCAAGAAAATCGAAGCCATCGTCCATCCTTTCTTGAAGTTGAGGAAACGCAGCCTCGTAGACATCGAACAGGCTGCATCGCAGATCATGGCCTTGTATCCGGCCAGCAGTGCGGAAGGAGTGTAACCCATGGCAAAAAGAAACGGAACCCATGATCTGGACGTCACCGTCCAGTGCCCGGCCTGTCATGAATACGGCGTCTTCCATACGTGGGATGTCATCGACACGGCTGATGCGAAATTGAGCGAACGCGTTCATTTCGACGAAAATCTATTTTTCTACACGTGCCCTCATTGCCACGCCAAGATCCACATGGAAAGCAAGTGCCTCTACATCGACCGGGACAAGAAGCTCCTGGTCTGGCACATCCCGGATCCGAAAGAACGGGTCACGTCGAAGGAAGTCCAGGATGCCCTGGGTTCGCCGTCCTTCACGACCTATACCTGCCGGGCTGCCCTGACCTGGGGCGAATGGCGGGAAAAGATCATCGAACTGGAAGGCTCTTATGATGACCGCCTCTATGAAATTATCAAATACGGCGCTTATCAGCTCCTGAGCCAGGAAGACAAGGAACGCCTGCCCCTGGAAGCCTATCACATCGACTATGCCGACGATAGCCACGATCCGGACAAGCTGGCCCTGGTCTTCATGCAGGAAGATGCCAAGGGTATGGCCTATGTCTATCCCATTACAGAACATTTGAAAGAAGTGACCAAGGATATCTTCCTGCCCATCATCGAACAGATCGCCGATGCCAACCGCAAGGCCCAGTTCGACCGTTTCGGCTATTCCTGGGCCCGCCAGTTCACGACGTACATCATCAAGGCCGCCGAAGAAGACAAGAACCGCGAAACCTATGGCAACCTCATCGGTTTCTGGGTCAAGACCATTGGCGACGAAATCTTCCGGGCCGAAGTGAAGCCGGAAAAATAATGGTTTGCGGCGGGCCGCCAGCCACTGCTGTCCGTTTTGGCATCCGTCCCGCGCCTTCCGCTGGTCGGCACCTGACGGGCCAAAAAGGCTTTCAGGACGGCCCCTACAAGCCACTAGCCACTAAAGAGGCTGTCGCATGACGACGGCCTCTTTTTATTGACAGATGTTTTAATTAAAAATATAATAAAAATAATGGGTTATTGTAGGATTTGTATTCCCTGGCAATTCATAATTTTGTTAGATAGGAAGGAGACATTGGATGTTTTCTATTTTAAAGCGTATTATGCTGACGACGGTCATTGCTGTCGGTTTTATGATTGGCTCCATGACGGTGACGGCTCAGGCCGATATGCCGCCGACGATTGCTGAATCGGCCTGCATGATCGACGTCGATACAGGTAAGGTATTATATCAGGTCTATCCGACCAAGTGGGTCCACCCGGCGAGCACGACGAAAATCGTCACCCTCATTACGGCCCTGGACCAATATAAGGATAAGCTGGACCAGCCCTTGCAGATTTCCTGGGAAGCTGCCAATACGGAACCTTCCTGCCTGGGGATTGCACCGGGCGATCCCATTTCTATCCGTGAAGCCCTGCGGGGCATGATGGTCGTTTCCGGGAACGATGCCGCTGTCGCCGTCGCCCAGACTTTAGGGGGTTCTGTCGCCGGCTATGCGGAAAAGATGAACCAGGAAGCGGTCAAAATGGGAGCTACCCATACGAATTTCGTCAATCCCAACGGCTTGACGGCAGCCCATCACCACACGACGGCCATCGACATGGCCAAGATGGCTGCGTACGGGATGAAGAACTTCCCTGAATTTCGTTATATTGTAGGACTCAAATCCTATGATGTAAAATACATGGATGGTCGGGAACCGAAGCACGTCACGACGACGAACCATTTCCTGACCAGCGGCTATCCCGGCGCGAACGGCGTCAAGACAGGCTTTACCAATGCTGCTGGCGAATGTCTCGTTGCTTCGGCAACGCGCGACGGCCATACGCTGGTCTTGGTCCTGTACAACGACGACAACCGCTGGACCGATGCACCGACCATTTTAGATTACGGCTTCCGGAGATTGCAGACGGGGAAATAGCCTGACCGGGAGCGCAACGAGGGGGTATAGTTATGGCGCACGTTTTGATTATTGAAGATGACAGTATGATCGCTGCCATCGAACGGGACTTTCTTGAGGCCAACGGCTTTGAAGTATCCGTAGCCATGACGGGAAAGGAAGGCCTGAAGATCTTTGATGGCGGAGCCATCGAAGCAGTCCTGTTGGACATCGGCCTGCCTGACACGGATGGCTTCCTGTTGTGCCGCAAACTGCGGGACATCAGCAACGTCCCCATCCTTTTCATCACCGCTCGGGGGAGCGACGACGATAAGATCAAGGGATTGGGACTCGGTGCTGACGATTATATCGTCAAGCCTTTCAATCCATCGGAAATGATGGCCCGCCTGAAGGCCCATCTGGAAATCCATCAGAGACTGTTAGGGGTACGTTTCCAGGATGCCGATGACAACAAACCGGATATCCAAGTCGGCGACTTGCGCATTTTCATCAAGCGCCACCAGGTTTTCCGGGGAAAAACAGAAATCAATCTGACTGGGAAAGAATTCAATCTGCTCTTGTTCCTGGCCCGTCATCCCAACCAGGTCTTCTCCAAGAAGTACCTCTTCGAGATGATATGGCATCTCGATGCCCTGGGCGAACTGGCGACGGTGACGGTCCACGTCAACCGCCTGCGGGACAAGCTCAACGAAGTCGAACCGGAATTCACGGCAATCGAAACCGTTTGGGGAAACGGTTATCGCTTCCGCGTAGAAGAATAAAAAAAATAGGCTGTCGCAAATGCGACAGCCTATTTTTTACTGTAGGGGTCGCCGCGTGGGCGACCCGCTGGATATTTGGTGACAACCTCTCTGGCCGGAAAATCGCTCATGTTCTGGGGCGGGCTTGCCACGTGCAAGCCCCTACGAAGCTAGTCACCAGCCAGAGCTACTAACCACGAGCCACGAACCACGAACCACTAAAAAAGGAGCTGTCGCAATGCGACAGCTCCTTTTTTCACTATTAGTAATTAACGTTGCGGAGTTCGAAGAAGGACTGGGGATGTGCACAGACCGGGCAGACTTTCGGAGCTTCGACAGCTTCTACGATGAAGCCACAGTTGCGGCAGATCCAGGTCTTCTTGTCGGATTTCTTGAAGACTTCCTGTTTTTCGACGTTAGCCAGGAGAGCGAGGTAGCGTTCTTCGTGGTGTTTTTCGATTTCAGCGACTTTTTCAAATAAGAAGGCGATTTTGTCGAAGCCTTCTTCACGGGCTTCTTTAGCGAAGGTCGGGTACATTTCCGTCCATTCGTAATGTTCGCCGGCAGCAGCGTCTTTCAATGCGTTGATGTCGTTGGGCAGTTCGCCGCCGTTGAGGAGTTTGAACCAGATTTTAGCGTGTTCTTTTTCGTTGTTAGCCGTTTCTTCAAAGAAAGCTTTGATCTGTTCGTAGCCTGCTTTTTTAGCTACGCTGGCATAATAGGTGTACTTGTTGCGGGCCTGGGATTCACCTGCAAAGGCAGCCTGTAAGTTTTTTTCTGTTTTCGAACCTTTTAATTCCATAATTCATTTCCTCCTTGATAAAAAAGTCATATTTGAAATTATTTTTTAGCACCTCTTTGGGTTGATTTCATTGTAGCACTTTTTAACTCTGATGTCAACGGATAATTATTATTCGTTAGTAGAAAACTTTTAACGGGCCCGGTTGTTGTCGTGGCCGTCTGCCGTATGGTCCCGGTCGCCAGCATGGCTGCTGTTCTGACTGCTGCTGCGGCTGTTCTGGCTCTGGCTGCTCCGGGAAGACGACGACTGGCTGCTGCGGCTCTGGGATTGGGAGCGGCTGTGGCTGGTGCTGTCGTCGCGGGTATAGGAATCCCACTTCGATTTGACCGTGTCGCCGGCATCTTCGGCCGAGTCCTTGAGGCTGCCGTATTTCGCCTTGAACTGGGCTTCAATCTGGTCCGCTTTTTCCGGGTACATGGCCTTCAGTTTAGCCAGGAGTTCGGCCTTGCTGGCATTTCCCTTATCCAAGGCACCCTGGATTTCTTTATACTCTTTATAATAGGCCATCCAATGCTTCAACGGGCCGTAATCGTTGCTCATGAAGGATGTGTAGCTGCCGAAGGCGCAGGCCAGTGTCAGGATGAGGAAGATGAGGACGCGCTTCATTTACTGCGCCCCCTTCCCGCGGGCTGCGGCGTGGCAGGCCTGGCTGGCCGAGCTGGCCGTCATGGCGGCGAAGAGGACCGTCAGGACGACGAGGACCCGCGTCACCAGGGAGAGCGTCGGCAAGGGCAGGAGGTCCGTATAGGCATAGGCCGGGATGAAGGAAATGCCGATGGCTGCCAGGATGACGATGGCCAGGGCCAGGTAAAGGAAACCGCTGAGGATACCGAAGAGGGTCCCCAGGACGTCCATGAAGGGGCTGGCGACGGCTTTGGCCGCTTTGCCCATCTGGCTGTCGCCGTCGTTCCAGTTGAAGTCCTTGCCCGTCTTGGCGGCTTCGGCGGCGTAGCGCTGGCGCATGACCTGTTCCCGGTCGTAACGGCGCTGCTGCTGGGCCAGCTGCTGCTGACAGTAGTATTCGTCGTCCCGGTCTTGGTCATAGAAGACGCGGTCTTCCACGCCCGGCCCGAAATCGCCGTAGGCGCCGTATTCGTTGCCGGGCATACGCGGGTTGTCTTCGGGGACGATGGGTTCGCCGATATAATAGCGGTAAATGTTCTTGGGATGTCCCAGTTTACAGCAGATTTCTTCTTCCGACCTGCCTTCTTTGGCACCGAGGCGGAACTGTTCTTCGCAGTCTTCGATGATGCCTTTTAAATCATTTTTGTCGCTCTTGCGAAAATAGTAGCGCAAGAGGTCCATAAATTCATTCTTTCTCATGCTTTACTCTGTCAGGCCCTTCCTTTCCCGTGAGTGCTTCATAGCGCTGGTGAAACGTCGCCCCGTACTGCCAGGCAGCGACGCTGATGGCGGCGATGGCGATGATGACGATGAAGATGGCAAATACCGGCATGTCCGGCAAAAAGGCGACCGATGCCAGGGACTCTTTTTCCAGGGCGATGCAGATGGCCACCCAGGCCAGGAGCGCGATGGCGCAGACCGTGCAGATCGTGCCGATGATGTAACAGCTGAGATAGGACCGGCGCAGGCTCTGCCGGCTCATCGATGATTTCAAAGCAATTCCTCCTCTTCAATTCATTACCTGTTATCTTAACACAGGCACTATAGCAGGTCAATCACGGCGGCCCATTCCCTTGCGAAGGGGGGGCCTGGGGCTATATAATGATATATAATTCTATTTGTCTTTTGAAGGAGGAATTTTGATGGCTGATTTTGTCCGTTATTATGTAGGTGATGTCGTTCAGATGAAGAAGGCCCATCCCTGCGGCTGCAATGAATGGGAAGTGCTGCGTATCGGCGTCGATTTCGTCATCCGCTGCACCGGGTGCGGCCACCGGGTCATGATTCCCAGGCCAAAATTTGAAAAGTCTGTAAAGAAACGATTAAAATGCGCTGGTGATGAAAGTGAAAAAGCGTAAAAAGTTAGAAAAAGGTATTTTTATTTTTAGGACTTTGTGGTACAATATTCAACAGCCAATATTTTAATGCTTTACTAGAATAAAGAACTAAAGAAAGGGAGGTCATAGGATGAACAACAATACCTTGGATGGAGTGAAGATGCTCCACCATGATGAAATGCGCAATTATGACCGGATCCAGGGGAAAATCATTTCTGTCATTATGAACCACGGCTGTAAGATTATTGAAACGCCGAGTTTTGAAGATTACGATGTATACCAGCACTTCTTTCCACAGCTCCGCCAGCAGATGGTCAAGACCATCGATACCGATGGCCGTGTCCTGGTCCTGCGGCCGGATGTGACGCTGCCTCTCGTCGAAACGGCAGCCCGCGAATTCCCGCGCTCGAACCAGCTGCTCAAGTTCGGTTATGTCAGTACAGTCTTCCGCGAATACTACGGCCGGTCGACGTATGGCAAGGATTTCCTGCAGGGGGGCATTGAAATCCTGGGCGACTCCAGCCCCGAATGTGACGGCGAAGTCATCGTCACGGCGGCTGAGATCCTCAAGGCCGTCGGCGTCGAAAACATCCGCATCGACATCGGTACGGCAGCCTATACGCAGGCATTGTTCGATGGCCTTCCCATTTCGGAAGAAGAGAAAGAAACGCTCAAAGGCTATATGGCCGACCGCAACCTCGTGGCCTGCAAGTCCTATATCGCCGCCCTGCCGGTATCGGCCGATGCCCGCAAGGCCCTGGAAGCCCTGCCGGTCCTCTTCGGGCCCTATGCCCAGACCCTGAGCAAGGCCCGGGATTACTCTATCAACAGCGGCATGCTCAACGCCCTGTCGCGGCTGGAACGGGTCTATGACTACATCCTTTATGCCGGCTATGCCGATAAGGTCCAGCTCGACTTCGGCTTTGCCAGCCGCCTGGGCTACTATACGGATACGGTCTTCAAGGTCTACGTCGACGGCGCTCTGTACGACATCATCGACGGCGGCCGCTATGACCAGCTGTCGTCGCGGTTCGGCGTCGACCGCCCGGCCTGCGGCTTCGGCATGAACATCAATTTATTGTATGAATACATGAACGATGCCGGCCTGTTGGAAGATACGGAACCGTCGTTCCAGATGGCCGTATCCTATACAGCCGGCGACCAGACCCTGGTCCGGGACCTCATGAACTGGCGCAGCCGCGGCTTCCGCGTCGCCGCCTATCCCGATTCGTCCTTCATCGACAGCGGCGATTACAGTATCCACGCTATTTACCGCAACGGCTCGTACTATAAGGACGGCAAGGCCATGACGGCCGAAGAATTGGAAGCACTCATGGGGAGGTTGTAACATGGCGATTCATATTGCACTGGCCAAGGGCCGTATTCATAAAGTGGTCATGAAGTATTTAGCCGAAAGCGGCTATGATTTCCCGACGTATTCCGAAGAGAGCCGCAAGCTCATCTTTGAAGACGCCAAGGGCCAGCTCAAAGTGACCCTGGTCAAGTCACCTGACGTCGCTGTCTACGTCGAACGCGGCGCCGCTGACGTCGGTATCGTCGGCAAGGACGTCCTCATCGAAGAAGCGCCGGGCGCCGACGTCTACGAAGTCATGGACCTGGGCATCGGCCGCTGCCGCATGGCCGTCGCCGGTATCGCCGGCAAGAAGGTCGACATGACCAAGCGCATCACTATCGGCACGAAATATCCGCGCATTGCCCGCAGCTATTTCGAGGCCAATCATCACAGCGTCGACATCATCAAGCTCAACGGGTCCGTTGAACTGGCACCGATCGTCGGCTTGTCCGATGTCATCGTCGATATTGTCGAAACGGGCAATACTTTGAAGGCCAACGGCCTGGAAGTCCTGAAATACTTCATGGATTTCAGTGCCCGCATGATTTGCAATCCCGTTTCCTTTAAGATGAAATATAACGAAATCCAGCAGCTCATGGATGTCATCCGTGAACACAGCATGAAGGCATAACTAAGGGGGAGTTAGAGTGGAATGGATAGATGCACCCAGTGAAGGGTTGACCTTACGCGACATTCGCCGCATTACTAAACGGGACCAGGCAGAAAGTGAAGACATCCGCAAGGCTGTCGAAGCTATCCTGGCCGACATCGAACAGCGCGGTGACGCCGCTGTCCGGGAATATACGAAACGCTTCGATGGCGTCGACCTCGACAGTTTCCTCGTTTCGCCGGAAGAAATCGACGATGCCGTCGACATCGTCGGTCCCGATTTCATGGCCATTCTGGAAGAAGCGGCCGCCAACATCCGGGCCTATCATGAACGCCAGGTCGAACAGACCTGGATCGACACCTTCCGTCCCGGCGTCCGCCTGGGGGCCAAGTTCACGCCTATCCAGCGCGTCGGTGTCTACGTCCCCGGCGGCACGGCGGCCTATCCGTCGACGGTCCTTATGGACACCATCCCGGCCCACGTCGCCGGCGTCCCGTCCATCGCCGTCTTTACGCCGCCTGCCAAAGACGGGTCGGTCAATCCCTACATCCTGGCTGCGGCCCATGTCGCCGGCGCTACGGAAATCTATAAAGTCGGCGGTGCCCAGGGCATTGCCGCTGCCGCTTACGGTACGGAAAGCATCCCGCCGGTCTTCAAGATCGTCGGCCCGGGCAACGCTTACGTCGCCATGGCCAAGCGCCTGGTCTTCGGCACTGTCGGCATCGACATGATCGCCGGCCCCAGTGAAGTCGGCGTCCTGGCCGACCACGACGCCAATCCGGTCTGGGTCGCTGCTGACCTCCTGGCCCAGGCCGAACACGACCGCCGGGCCGCCGTCTTCCTGGTCACGCCCAGCGCCGCCTTTGCCGGCGAAGTCGAAGCTGAAGTCCGGCGTCAGCTGGAAGAACTGCCGCGCAAGGACATCGCTGCCGAATCCATTGAAAAACACGCCAAGTTCTTCATCGTCAAGGATAAGGACCAGGCCGTAGATATTATGAACCTCATCGCGCCGGAACACCTGGAAATCGCCTTCAGCGACGCCGAAACGTGGGCCAAGAAAATCGTCAATGCCGGTGCTATCTTCATGGGGCCCTATACGACGGAACCCCTGGGCGACTACTTCGCCGGCCCCAACCATACCCTGCCGACTATGGGGACGGCGGCTTTCTCGTCGCCCCTCGGCGTCTATGATTTCGTCAAGCGCAGCAGCCTCCTGGAATACGATAAGGACGCTTTCACAGCTGTCGCCGACAAGGTCATGCGCTTCGCCAATGTAGAAGGATTGCAGGCTCACGGCCTGGCTGTAAGGAGGAGAATCGATGAATAATAACTGGCTTCGCAATACCATCCGCTCTTTTGAACCCTATGTCGTCCCGGAAATCCGGGAGCATACGGTCATCAACGCCAATGAAAGTCCGTACAACCTCTTTGATTTCCCCAAGGTCAAAGCCGATTTCCTGGAACGCCTGGCCAAGACGCCGTCGTACCACTATCCGGACCCCTTTGCCGAAGAACTGCGGGCAGCCCTGGCGAAATACGTCGGATGCCAGCCCCAGGAAGTCCTCGTCGGCAATGGCGGCGATGAAATCATCAGCCTCATCATGAATACCTTCCTCAATCCCGGCGATACGCTCCTGACCCATACGCCGACCTTCGACATCTACGGCATCGACGCCGAAGTCCTCGGTGCCAAGGTCGTCACCGTGTCCGACCTCGACGGCTACCGCCGCAATCGCGACGGCCTCCTGGCCAAAGTGAAGGAACTCCAGCCGAAAGTGACGGTCCTCTGCAACCCGAACAACCCGACAGGGGAACTGCTGCCCCTGGATTACGTCGAAAGCCTGGTCCAGGCTGCCGACAATATCGTCGTCGTCGATGAAGCGTACTTGGAATTTGCCGGCGCGCCGAGCATCATTACCAAACTTGCCCAGTACGACAACCTCATCGTCATCCGCACCTTGTCCAAGGCCTTCGGCCTGGCCGGCTGCCGCGTCGGCTATGGTGTGGCTCAGAAGGAAGTCATCGACGCCCTGGGATTGACCAAGCTCGTCTATAACATGAACATCCTCTCGCAGAACGCTGCCCTGGCCGCCATGGACTATGCCGATGACATCCTGGCCCACAACATCCCGCCGACCCTGGCAGCGCGCCAGCATTTCATGGACGCCTTAAAGGACGTGCCGAATCTTACGGTCTATCCCAGTGCGACCAACTTCGTCCTGGTCCGCGTCCCCGACGGCCCGGCCATGGTCAAGGCCCTGCACGACGCCGACATCTGCGTCCGCTCCTATAAGGCGGCAGACCTCAAGAACTGCCTGCGCATCACCATCACCACGGACGACGTCGTCCGCCGCGTCGTCGCCGTCATGACCGAGGAGGCGAAGAAATATGCGTAGTGCCCAGGTCGAACGGGAAACGGCAGAGACGCAGATCGCCGTCTCCCTCAACATCGACGGCTCCGGTACCTTCGGTGGCACGACGGGCATCGGTTTCTTCGACCACATGATGAACCTCCTGGCCTGCCACAGCGGCATGGACATTACTCTCCACGTCCACGGTGATCTCGACGTCGACACGCATCACACCATCGAAGACCTGGCCATCGTCTTTGGCGACGCCCTGACCCGGGCCCTGGGCGACAAGAAGGGCATCAACCGCTACGGCATGTTCTACTGCCCCATGGACGAAGCCCTGACGCGGGTCGTCATCGACCTCAGCGGCCGGCCCTACCTGGTCTACGACGTGAAACTCGCCGTCGAACGCATCGGGACCTTTGAAACGGAAATGCTCAAAGAATTCCTCTATGCCCTGGCCGTCCACGGCCGCATGAACCTGCACGTCACCAATCTCTATGGCGAAAATGCCCACCACATCGTCGAATCGGTGTTCAAAGGGCTGGGCCATGCCTTGAAGGAAGCCGTCCGCATCGAAGGCGACGAAACGAGTGTCTTGTCGACAAAAGGGGTGTTATGATGAAGATTGCGATTATCGATTATGAAGTTGGCAACCTGGCCAACGTATACAATGCCTGGAAACGCCTGGGCATCGAAGCGGCCATTACCCGCGACCCGGCTGTCATCCGCGACGCTGATTTGGTCGAACTGCCCGGCGTCGGTGCCATCCGCGATGCCATGGGGAACTTACAGAAATTCGACCTCATCCCGCTCCTGCAGGAACAGGTCCAGAGCGGCAAGTTCTTCATGGGCGTCTGCCTGGGCATGCAGGCCCTCTTTGAAAAGAGCTACGAAGGCGGCACCTACGACTGCCTGGGTTTCCTGCCCGGCGACATCGTGCCCTTCCACACGAAACTGAAAGTGCCCCACATGGGCTGGAATGAGTTGGAATTCCGCCAGGAACACTGGCTCCAGAAAGGACTGCCGGCTCATCCTTACGTCTATTTCGTCCATTCCTACCATAAATCGCCAGTGGATACGCCCGACGTCATCGCTACGGCCGATTACGGCCAGCCCGTCCCGGCTATCTGCGGCAAAGACAATGTCCTGGGCTTCCAGTTCCATCCGGAAAAGAGCGGCCGCGTCGGCGAACAGCTCCTCCGGAACGTCGTCGATTACGTCATGAAGAAAGGGTGAGACTATGATCGTATTTCCCGCTATCGATATCCAGAACGGCCATGCTGTCCGCCTGCGCCAGGGCGTCAAGGACGACAGTACGACCTATTTTGAGAACCCCGTCGACGCTGCCGTCAAATGGTGCGACGAAGGGGCCATGTTTCTCCACGTCGTCGACCTGGACGGCGCCTTTTCGGGCAAACTGACCAATGCCTCGATCATCGGCGACATCTGTGAAGCCGTCGATATCCCCGTCGAAGTCGGCGGCGGCATCCGCAGCGAAGAAGCTATCGAAACGTATCTGGAAGCCGGTGTTAACCGCGTCATCATCGGGTCCAAAGCCGTCGAAGACCCGGAATTCATTACGGCTATGGCCAAGAAATACGGCTCGTCCCTGGCCGTATCCATCGACGCCAAGGGCGATGTCGTCGCTACCCGCGGCTGGGTCGACGGCAGTGACAAGAAGGTCCTGCCCTTTGCCCAGTCCATGCTCGACATCGGCATCAATACCCTGGTCTATACGGACATCAGCCGCGACGGCATGCTGACAGGGCCGAACTTTGAAATGCTCAGCCAGCTCCAGCAGCTGCCCTTCATCCGCCTCATCGCGTCCGGTGGCATGAGCAGCATCGCTGATCTGAAGAAATTACAGGCCATGGGCGTCTACGGTGCCATCACCGGCAAGGCGCTCTACGAGGGGAAAATCACGATGGCCGAAATCCGCGCATTAGGGGGAATGTAAGATGTTGGCAAAACGTATTGTACCGTGCCTGGACGTCCGCGATGGCCGCGTCGTCAAAGGCAAGCAGTTTAAACATATCCAGGACGTCGACGATCCCGTCAAATTGGGGAAATTCTATTCCGACCAGCTCGCCGATGAACTCGTCTTCTACGACATCACGGCGACCCATGAAAAGCGCCATATCTTCATCGACGTCGTCCGCGCCGTAGCCGAAGCCATTACCATCCCCTTTACCATCGGCGGCGGCATCAGCAGCATCGACGACTTCCACCAGGTCCTGCGGGCCGGTGCCGATAAGGTATCGGTCAATTCGGCTGCCGTCCGCCGTCCCGAACTGATACGCGAAGCGGCCCAGCGCTTCGGCAGCCAGTGCGTCGTCCTGTCCATCGATGCCAAGCGCGATAACCACGGCAGCTGGCAGGTCTACGTCGAAGGGGGCCGCAAGAATACGGGCATCGACGCCATCGCCTGGGCCAAACAGGGCGTCGCCCTCGGTGCCGGCGAAATCTGCATGAATTCCATGGACGCGGACGGCGAAAAGGCCGGCTTCGACCTGGAACTGAACCGCCGCCTGGCGACGGAACTGCCTGTGCCCATCATCGCTTCCGGCGGTGCCGGCACGATGCAGGATTTCAAGGATGTCTTCGACGTCGGCGTCGATGCCGCCCTGGCCGCTTCGGTCTTCCACTTCGGCCAGATCGACATCCCCGATTTGAAGACCTATTTACAGGGACAGGGAATTCCCATGAGAGGGGCAGAAAAATAAATGGAAAGTGTATCGATGAAAGACATTAAATTTGATGAAAAGGGCCTCGTGCCGGCCGTCGTCCAGGAAGGATGCAGCGGCAAGGTCCTCATGGTGGCCTATATGAACGCCGAAGCCCTGAAGCGCACCGTCGAAAGTGGCGATGCCTGGTATTACAGCCGCAGCCGCCAGGAATTGTGGCATAAAGGCGAAACGTCGGGACATTTCCAGCACATCCGCTCCATCGCCGTCGACTGCGATGCCGACACGATCCTCCTGACCGTCGACCAGGTCGGCGCCGCCTGCCATACAGGCCACAAATCGTGTTTCTTCCGGTCCATGACGGAATGGGAAAAGACCTATACGGGCAACTTGTCCATGCTGTCGGACCTGCGCGAAGAAATCAAGGAAAAACGCATCCATCCGACAGAAAAATCCTACACGGCTTACCTCCTGCAGACGGGCATCGACAAGATCTGCAAGAAAATCGGCGAAGAATCGTCGGAAGTCATCATCGCCGCCAAGAACGCCGACCCCGTCGTCAAGGATACGTCGGAAGCCGCCGACAACCTGCGCCTGGAAGTCTGCAAGGAATCGGCCGACCTCTTGTATCACCTGTCCGTCCTCTGGGAGGACACGGGCGTCACCGTCAACGATGTCATGAAGGTCCTGGAAGAACGGTCCCATGTCAAGGGCAATAAGAAGACTGTCGGCCATTTGGACAAGACATTTTAAGCAAGAGGAGGATGGCGCGATGAAGAAAGTGATTTTTGACGTCGATGGCGTCTTGCTCAGTGAAAAACGCTATTTCGACGTATCGGCCCTGGTAGTCTGGGAATGGTATTACAGCCCGCGCTACATGCACCTCAAACCGGAACGGATCACGGCCGACCTTGACGATGATACCATCGCCGCCCTGCGGGCCCGCTTCTGGAGGAACGACGATATCTTATTGTGGCTCAAGAAACACGGCGTCAACAGCAACTGGGACATGGTTCACGCCCACATCGTCGTCACCTTGTGGCTCATGCTGGAAAAGTATGTCGCCGACCACGGCGGTCTGGAAGGGAGCCTGAAGAAAATCGACGATATCCAGTACCTGGGCTCTCTCCTGCGGGGCTATCCCGTACCGACGGCCGACGACGTCTATCGCCGCCTGAGCAATGTCATCCCCGAACGGGCCGGCAAGGACGAAGTCTTTACCTATCTGGCCAATGCCGTCCAGTCGTCCCTGGGACCGGGCTCCAAGCAGTGGACGCCCCTCGATTCGCCCTTGTGGCAGCTGGAATTCGAGGCCTTCCAGGACTGGTATTTCGGCGACGAACTCTATGAACAGACGTATGGGAAAAAGCCTTATGCACCGGGGAAACCGGGCTTTTTGACGCGGGAAGAACCACTGGGGACTGTTGACGGCATCCGCAACATGTTCCGGGAATTGAAGAAACGGGGCTATCAGATTGCCATCGCCACGGGCCGGTCGAAAATGGAAATGGAGATTCCCTTCCGGACCTATGGCTGGCTCGACGAATTCGACGAACACTACGTTGCGACCTACAGCGACGTCGAAGAAGCCGAAGCCATGCTGCACATGTCCCTGGACAAGCCCAACCCCTTCGCCTATTACCTCGGGGCTTTCGGCAAGAATAAGAAGCATTACCTCGACTACGTCAGCCATCCCGACGACTTCAAGAAGGGCATCTACTACGTCGTTGGCGACTCCCTGGCCGACGTCTGGTGCGCCCGGGCCATGGGAGCCACCATGATCGGGACCCTGACCGGCATCGACGGGCCGGCGGCCAAGCCCATGTTCCGGAAGGAGCACGTCCGCTACATCGTCGATTCAGTCGAAGAGATTTTAGATATTTTACCGTAGGAATTATCATGAAGATTACAGCTATTGAAATCGGGAAGATCGCCATTCCCTTGAAGACGCCGTTCATCACGGCCCTGCGCCGCGTCGACGTCGCCGAAGACCTGGTCGTCAAGGTCCATACCGACGACGGCCACACGGGCTACGGCAACGCACCGGCGACGGTCGTCATCACCGGTGACAGTCACCAATCGGTCGCCGCTGCCATTAAATATACCATCGGGCCGAAACTCATCGGCCGGGATATCGACGACCGCGAAGATATCCTCGACACGATCCATCAATCTATGGTCCACAACACGTCGGCCAAGGCCGCCCTGGACATGGCCGTCCACGACCTCTTCGGCCAGCGTTACGGCCTGCCCTTGTACCGCTTCTTCGGCGGCCGCAAGACGCGCATCGCCTCGGACCTCACCATCAGCGTCAACGCGCCGGACACGATGGCTTCCGACGCCGTCCAGGCCGTTTCTCGCGGCTACAGCCACTTGAAACTGAAAGTCGGCATCGACCCGGCCATGGACTTCCAGCGCGTCGCCGCCATCCGCAAGGCCGTCGGGCCGGACGTCACTATCCGCCTCGACGCCAACCAGGGCTGGAAGCCGAAAGAAGCCATCCGCCTCATCGGCCGCATGGAAGACGCCGGCCTCGCTATCGAACTGGTCGAACAGCCCGTGGCAGCCGCTGACTTCGACGGCCTGAAACAGGTCACGGACCACGTCGCGACGGACATCATGGCCGACGAATCGGCCTTCAGCCCGCGCGACGTCTTCCGCCTCCTGGCCATGCGGGCCTGTGACCTCATCAACATCAAACTCATGAAGGCCGGCGGCCTGGCCCCGGCTGCCCAGATCGCCGCCATGGCCGACGCCGCCGGCGTCGCCTGCATGATGGGCTGTATGCTGGAAAGCAAAGTCGGCATCACCGCCGCCGCGGCCCTGTCTGCCGGCAAGGCCGTCATCACCAAGAACGACCTCGACGCCGCCGACCTCATGGCCGCCGACCCCGTCCGGGGCGGCATCACCTATGACAAAGATCACCTCGTCGTCCCCGACGCACCGGGCCTGGGCATTACGGCCATTGATGGCTGGCTGCCATTAAAAGATTGACACCGGCGCCGACATTTTTTATAATTAAATAAGTCTGAAAAAGTTAGTCATGGAACCCTTCGGCTTGTACAGCAGGTCTGAAGGGTTCTTGTACGATGAATCGTTTTTTACATAGGAGGTATAATGCGTTTACGAAGAAAACCGTGGATTGACGAGGCTATCAAGGATTATAGTGATTTTCTCCATCTGGAAAGCTGCGAAAGCTATAAGGGAAAATGGCGTTCCCTCTTTAAGAATCCCGATGCGCCGCTGTGGGTCGAATTGGGGACGGGGAAGGGGAATTTCATTTCCCAGATGGCCCAGATCCACAAGGATGTCAATTTCATCGGCATCGAGATCCAGGTCGGCGTCCTCTATTATGCCGGCAAGAAGTGCGCCGCTGCCGAAGTGGACAATGTCCAGCTTCTGCGCTTTGACGTAGCACGCCTGGAAGATATTTTTGCCCCAGGGGAAGTGGACCGCTTCTTCATCAACTTCTGCGATCCCTGGCCCAAGAAGCGCCATGCCAAACGGCGCCTGACGTACCGCGGTTTCCTCGACCGCTACGCACGGCTCCTGCGGGAAAATGGCCAGATTTACTTCAAGTCCGATAATGCCGGTCTCTTCGATTTCACCCTCGACGAGTTCCGCGAATGTGGCTGGCCCTTGTCGGAAGTGACTTATGATCTGCATAACAGCCCGATTTTGAATGAAGCCATGACGGAATATGAAGCGAAGTTCAGCGCCAAGGGACAGCCCATTTTCCATTGTGTCGCTACGCGTCCCAAGGAAGTGATTGCTCATGTTAAAACCCAGACTGACCGTCCGGACCCGGCGCCGGAGGACTAACGTCCTCTGGCTGGTGGGTATCTTTTCGTGCCTTGTCGTCATCGGCATGGAAAATATCCTCAGCTCGACCTTTGTCCTCGATGGCGGCAGTACGGTCTATGGTTATCTCTTGAAACAATTGGGCTTCCTGGTGATGGGCCTGCTGGCGTCTGCCGGCGTCTGGCACCTGGGCTATCCGTGGCTGCGCCGCTGGTGCGGTACGCTGGTCCTGATCAGCGCCGTGCTGCTCTTTGCCGTCAAGGCCATCGGCATCACCGTCAACGGTGCTCAGCGCTGGCTGGGCTATGGGGCCGTGTCTTTCCAGCCGTCGGAATTTGCTAAGCTGGCAGCCATCATTTGCACGGCTGCGGCGCTGACTTTCTTTTGGGAATGTCACGGTGACCAGCAGACTGTCGTCGAACGATTCACTAAAAAATGGCGCATCGAGCACTTGGCGCCGTCATTATTGGCAAAGAAGAAGCTCTTCAAGAGCTATGGTCTGCTCTGCCTCTTGCCGGCTCTCTTCCTCTCTGCTATTATCTTGATTCAGCCTGATGCCGGCACGGCTATCGTGCTCTTTGTGCCGTCGGCGTTCATGCTCTTTTGCAGCGGCATCCCACTCTATGACCGGCACTGGTCGTATAAGAAAATCGGCCTGTGGACCCTTGCGGCAATCGTTATCGGCGTCCTGGCTTTTTATTTCTTTGGTCATGATTACCAGAAAGACCGCATCCGGGCCTGGATATACCCTGAGGACTACAAGAAGACCATCGGCTATCAGATAACCCAGAGCCTCATCGCCATCGGTTCCGGCGGCGTCTGGGGCCAGGGCATGGGGACGGGCATCAGCAAGTTCAGTTACCTGCCCGAAGCCCATACGGACTTCGCTTATGCTATCCTTTGCCAGGAATGGGGCTTTTTGGGCGGTGTCCTGGTCTTATTCCTGTTTTTCGCCCTGATTTATTTTGGCGTCCAGGCGGCAGGCTCCTGTCAGGACCGGTTCGGCATGTTCCTGGCCATGGGAATTACCTTTTCTCTCGGCGGCCAGGGCCTGGTCAACATGGCTATGGTTACGGACCTGTTTCCCGTCGTCGGTGTCCCGCTGCCCTTCATCAGTTACGGCGGGTCATCCCTTATTTTGAACCTGATTTCTGCGTCGCTCCTGCTGCGCGTCAGCTATGATAATTACATGGCCGCGGCCAAGGCGCAGGACTTGAGTGCCCAGCAGGCCCGGCAGGCTTTGCGTCCGCCCTTTATGGGGCATTGAATTTAGGAGGATTTTGATTTTATGGAACAACGAAGAATTATACATGTGGAAGAACGGCTGCCTATCTTGCCGACGATTCCCCTGAGTTTACAGCATCTCTTTGCCATGTTCGGCTCGACGGTCCTGGTCCCGTTCCTGCTCCACGTCGACCCGGCGACGGCCCTGTTCATGAACGGCGTCGGTACGCTCATTTATCTGACCATTTGTAAATGGCGCCTGCCGGCCTACCTCGGTTCGAGTTTCGCCTTCATTTCGCCGGTCCTGGCTGTCTGCGCGACACCGGGCATGTCCTATGGCGACGCCCAGGGGGGCTTCATCGTCTTCGGCCTGTCCTTCATGATCCTGGCGGCCATTGTCGACAAGGTCGGCACCAAGTGGATCGACGTCCTCTTCCCGCCGGCTGCCATGGGCTCCATCGTAGCCATCATCGGTCTGGAGCTGGCGCCGCTGGCCATGAATATGTCCGGTTATATGGGCGAAGTCCAGGGCATGTCCAATGAAACGGCCATGATCATTTCGACGTTCACCCTGGTCGTCACCATCCTGGCCACTGTCCTCGGCCGGGGCTTCATCGGCATCATCCCCATCCTCATCGGCGTCATTGCCGGCTATATCCTGTCGTTCTTCATGGGCGTCGTCGATTGGACCCATGTCCAGGAAATGCCATGGGTCGCCTTTCCGACCTTCTATAAGCCGGAATTCAATCTCAGCGCTATCATGATGATCATGCCGGCCCTGTTCGTCGTCCTGGCCGAACACCTGGGCCATCTCTTCGTCACCAGCGATATCGTCGGCCGCGACCTCATCAAGGACCCGGGCCTGCACCGGTCGCTCTTTGCCGACGGCTTGTCCAACGTCCTGTCCGGCCTGGTCGGTTCGACGCCGAATACGACGTATGGTGAAAACATGGGCGTCATGGCCATTACCGGCGTATACAGTACGTGGGTCATCGGCGGCGCTGCTGTCTTTGCCATCCTCTTTTCCTTCGTCGGCAAGATCGCAGCCCTCATCCACGCCATCCCGACGCCGGTCATGGGCGGTGTCTGCATTCTCCTGTTCGGCTTCATCGCCGCTTCGGGCCTGCGCATGCTCGTCGAAAAGAAAGTCGATTATACGCGCTCGAAGAACCTCATCCTCACGGCAGTCACCATGATTTCCGGCCTCAGCGGGGCGACTATCGTCCTCGGTCCGGTCCAGCTCAAGGGCATGGGTCTGGCTACGGTCGTCGCCATGGTCATGAGCCTTATCTTCCTTTTCTTTGAAAAGATTCATTGGGCCAACGAATAGCAGGCCATCTGAAAGGAGTTCCGTCTATGACTATTCCACAACCGAAAACCCGCGACGATTTGATCGCGCTGCTCTCGATTACCGATCCTGATGAACTCCAGGCGCTTTATGATGCGGCTTATGCCGTCAAAGCCGCCGGTGTGGGACGCGTCGTCTATTACCGGGGCCTCGTCGAATTTTCCAATTACTGTATCAAAGACTGCAAATACTGCGGCATCCGCAAGAGCAATGACGAAGTAGAACGCTTCGATACGCCGCGCGAAGACATCCTGGCCATGGCCCGCTGGGCCTGGGAGAACCGCTACGGCTCCCTGACCCTCCAGTCCGGCGAACGGCAGGATGAAGAGTTCATCGACTACGTCGAAGGCCTAGTCCGCGACATCAAGGCCTTGAGCCACGGCGAACTGGGCCTGACCCTCTGCGTCGGTGAACAGACGGAAGAAACGTACCGCCGCTGGTTCGACGCCGGCGCCCACCGCTATCTCCTGCGCATCGAAACGAGCAACCCCGACCTCTACGCGACGCTCCATCCCCAGGACGGCCATCACCGCTGGCAGGTCCGTAAGGACTGCCTGGACAGCCTGCGCCGCATCGGCTACCAGGTCGGGACAGGGGACATGATCGGCCTGCCCGGCCAGACCCTGGGCGATTTGGCCGATGACATCCTCTTTTACCGGGACATGGACATCGACATGATCGGCATGGGTCCCTACGTCGTCCATCACAATACACCGGTCGGCAAAGACGTCATGGCTGCCGGTATGGACAGTGCCGAAGAAAAGAAACGGCGCCTGGAACTGGGCCTCAAGATGATTGCCGTCACGCGCCTCTTCCTGCCCGACGTCAACATCGCCGCTACGACGGCCCTCCAGGCCCTCCATCCCCTGGGACGGGAACTGGGCCTCAAAGCCGGGGCCAACGTCCTCATGCCCATCGTCACGGTCCCCAAATATCGCCCACAGTACCTCTTATACGACAACAAACCCTGTGTCGACGAAGTACCGGACCAGTGCAAGAACTGCCTCAGCGCCCGCGTAGCCTCCGTAGGCGACACCATCGGCCTGGGACAATGGGGCGATTCGCCACACTTTTTCCATAAGAAATAGTAGAGGGCGCCCAGAGTGCGCCCTGCCGGACATTTGAACGGTTCTCTAAAAAACTAATTGGATAATCGCACATATCCTGAATCGGGCTTGCCACGTGCAAGCCCCTACAGATTGTAAATCATAAAAAGGCCCCGATTGGGGGCCTTTGCTAATTCCTAGCCACTAAGCTGCTAACCACTCAAAAAGCCCTGTCACCTACGCGACAGGGCTTTTTGGAAATTGGCGGAAAGGGTGGGATTCGAACCCACGGTGCGTTGCCGCATCACTAGTTTTCAAGACTAGCTCCTTAAACCACTCGGACACCTTTCCATAACGAAACTATTATAGCAGAGTTTTCACAACTCCGTCAAGGACGGCACAGGGACTTGCTAATTGACTTTTATATGGTATATAATTAAGTGTATCTTTATGTCTAAATCTTTTGTTTATAGAAAAGGGGCAGTGATAATGTATCACATAAGTGTTTTGACAGGACGTCAGGATGAAGATGATTTTGGAGAGAGACTGCGCGATGTAGCGCGCGTTGAATATTGTCCTCCCGGAGATGAAGAAGAATTGGCCGACAGGCTCGAAGATGCAGATGTCATCATCTGTAAGTCCGAACCGATTACGGCATCCCTTCTGGAAGAATTGGACGATCTGAAATTGATCGTCGTCTTATCGACGCGGTCGGATAATGTCGACTTGGCGGCTGCCCGGGAAAAGGGCGTCATGGTCATCAACAATACGTCGTACTGTGTCGACGATATTGCCGACCATACGTGTGCCATGATCCTGGCCCTCATCCGCCAGCTGCCGGAGTACCAGAGCGATATCCGCACCAACAGCCGTTGGGAATACGGGTCCGTTCCCTGGCCTATCCACCGTGTCAGCAGCAATCTCATCGGCCTCGTCGGGTTTGGCCATGTCGGTCGTGCCGTCGCCGCCCGTCTCCAGGCTTTTGGATGCAAGATCCAGGCTTATGATCCGTTTGTCAGCGAAAAGGTCATGATGGAACGCAGCGTCCGTCCCGTCGACTTCGACAAACTTCTCCAGACCAGCGACGTCGTATCACTTCACATGCCGCTCAACGAAACGACACGCTACATATTCCAGGACGAACAGTTCGAGGAAATGAAGGAAGGCTCCATGTTCGTCAACTGCTGCCGCGGCGGCCTGGCGGACGAAGCGGCTCTTTATCATGCTGTCGACGACGGCCATATCCGCAGTGCCGCCCTCGACGTATTGTCCATGGAACATCCGAGCCCGATGCTGCTCAAGATGATCGCCCGGCCGGAATTCCTGCTCACGCCCAGCGTCTGCTTCCATTCCGTCGAAGCCGACAAGGCCGTCCGCGATGATGCCGAACGGTACATCCGCCTGTTCCTGGCTGGCCATTACGATGAGCTGCCCGTTGTGACCTTGCGGGACAACGAAGAATCTTAACGAGAGGGGCTGTACAATTTGCGTATATGGAAACTGGCCTGCCTGGCCATCCTGTGCTGCTTCCTGCTGGTCGGCTGCACGCCGACGCAGAGCGGCGATACGGCCAAGGCCGACAAGGCACCGCAGGCGCAGGTGGAAATGGCCGTGCCCAAGCAGGGTATCCCGGTCCTGATGTATCACATGATAGGCGATGTCCCCGATAACGATGCGGTCCTCTTGGAATCGCACTTCCGGGAACAGATGAAGTTCCTGAAGGATAATGACTTCCATCCCATTACCCTGGACCAGCTCTATGACTATATGGTGCATAACAAGCCCGTACCAGTCCGGCCGGTCGTCCTCACTTTTGACGACGGCTATCCCGATACGTACAGCATCGTCATGCCTGTTTTGAAGGAATACGGCTTTGCCGGGACGGTCTTCGTGCCGACGTATGACACGGACCAGGGAACGCGCCTGAACTGGCAGCAGGTCAAGGAAATGCAGGCTGCCGGCCTGACCATTGCCTCCCACAGTTATCACCATGAACGGGCGACGGAAATGACAGGGCGCACCTTTGCGGATGAAATCAAGAAGAGCCAGGCTGAACTCAAGGAACAGCTGGACATTACCAACGAATATTTCTGCTATCCCTATGGCGGCTATACGAAAAGCGCCGGCGACGCGTTGAAGGCAGCCGGTATCAAACTGGCCTTTACCATGGATCCGGGCTGGGCCAAATACGGGGACAACCCCTATGCGGTCAAGCGCATCTGGATCGGCAATGCCGTCGATATAGAAAACTTCAAGCAGCGCGTCACGACACCGCAGTATGAAGAACGCTAACTTTATTATTTTCGAGGTTACTTATGAGGAAACACGTAAAAGAAATCGGTAAGTTTTTTGTCTTTGTCGCCATTTTCTTTGCCTTGACATCGCCGTTTGTCGTCCTCTTCGGCCCCTTCGACAACCTGAAGCGCACCGTCATCGGGGCTATCCTGAAGAGCCGTCATCCCCAGTACATCACCTGGCTTTTTTCGCAGGAAGAAATCGACGAAATCCTGGGCGGCATCAGCTCGACGCCGAAGCAGGAACTGTTCAAGTTCAAAGCCCGGACGGACTCGACACTTACCCTGAAGAATATTGATTCCAGCCGTTTCAAGGGATTCCTCCTGGAAATCCCGGACCCGCACCGCGTACAGGTCGCGACGGCTGAAAATATGGATGAAAAAGGCGACACGACCAGCGGTATTGCCGAACGCGTCGGCGCCGTAGCGGCCATCAATGCCGGCGGCTTCTATGATGCCAACGGGACCGGTACGGGCCGCCAGCCTTACGGTTTCATCCTCCACGATGGCAAATATCTCCTCGGCCAGGATGCGTCCGATGAGGAAGAAAATGAATTCGTCGGCTTCACCAAGGACGGCAACCTCATCGTCGGCAACTACTCCAAGGCCGAACTGAAAGAAAAGGACGTCGTCGAAGGCATTTCCTTCGGGCCGGCCCTCATCGTCAACGGTGAAAAGATGATCACCCACGGCGACGGCGGCTGGGGCGTCGGTCCCCGCACGGCCATCGGCCAGCGCAAAGACGGCACGGTCCTCTTCCTGGTCATCGACGGCCGCCAGCCTGGCTATTCCGTCGGGGCGACACTGCGCGACATCCAGAACATCATGTATGAAGAAGGCGCCGTCATTGCGGCCAACCTGGATGGCGGGTCGAGCTCGACGCTGTATTATAATGGCAAAGTCATCAACAAACCGGCGGACCTCTTAGGTGAACGCATGATTCCGACGGCGTTCGTCGTCAAGTAGGAGGCAGGCTATGAAATTACGAAAGTTCATTGCAGTCTTTCTGGCCGGCATCGCCGTCCAGGCTGCTATTTATCTCTACCTGGACCAGGTCTTGTTCGCGCCGACGTCGGATTTCCAGATCGGCGGCACGAACCAGCAGGAAGCCATGGGCGAAGGGACAGAACCGAACGGCCGCAGCTTCTATTCCTATGACAAGCGCTTCATGGCGACCATCGTCGACGACAGGGTCACCATTTATGAAGCCGGCAAGAAGAACGATCCCCAACGCATCAATCTCCACGGCCGCAAGGTCTCCTTCTTTGAATGGCTGCCCGACCGCAACCTGGCTATCTTCGCCACCTATGGCCGCGACAGGAAGACCGGCAAGTACGGCGTCTACATCGCCCAGTACAACCCGATTTATCCGGACCGCGAACTCGATACGCCTATCGAAGATGCCCCGGTCGACAGTAAGATCACCGATGTCGCCTATTCGACGGCGACCAATGTCGTCTACATGAAGCTCCAGGTCGGCGACAATAAATACCGCATCTACCGGACCGACGCCAACTACGACACGCGCCGCATCCACGTCCAGGCAGAAAACATCGGCCGCATCGCCGTATTCTACGATTCGGATACGTTCTTCTACGACAACCTGCGGACCGGCGTCGTCTACATGTTCGACGGGGCGACCAGCAGCTGGCGTGAAATCTCGCCGAGCGGCAATTTCCGTCTCATCGGTATCGATGGACAGGAAATCTACATCGCCGAAATGAACCACGACGACAAGGTCGTAGCCGCCTACCGCGGCCGCCTGCGGGTCGGCTTCAAGAAGATAGCGACGTACAAGACGCCGGAAGACTTCAATAAGATTACCCTTAACAGTATGCACGAAGCATCGGAAAAATCCGATAAAATGGAAAAGAAGTAGGTGATTGTCATGGCAAAACATAAGATTCCCAAGAATCGCTCTATCGAAGACATGTTCCAGGGCGTCGAAGAAGAATCGACCTTTGAAACGACGGGCTGGGAAGACGACGAAGTGAGCGTCCGCCGGCCGCAGGCCAAAAAGACGGCTAAGAAGCAGACCGCCTCGGACTTCCGCCGCCAGTTCTTCACGGACGACCTCCAGGAAAAAGTCGGCTCTATCCTCCTCGATATCAAGATGGCTTACTTCAAGGACGGCGTCGGCGACATCTCCCTGGAAGTCGTCAAGGACGGCCGCAACGTCGTCATCAAGACGGCACCGAAGACGAGCAAAAAACTGAGAAAATGAAACAGGCAGACCTGGAAAAGCATTTCCGCTGTGGTCCCGTCGAGGCGGCCTATGAGAACTCGAAATGGTTTTCCGGCTTCATGAAGGTCCTCTTCCTCATGGTGGCCATCTACTTCTTCTGGCTCATGACGGGGGAAGCGCACCTGGTTGAACACCTCGACAACTGGGCCGTCCTGGCCTTTTGCCTGTGGCGCATCCATCGCCAGGACGACGTCATGTGCTACGTCACCCGGAAGGGCCTCATCGTCCGCCGCCAGTTCCGGTCGCTCCATGAATTCTACGACGACCAGTTCCATGAGGAGCGGAGCCTCATCTTCCTCCCGTATAAGGACATCTTCGTCATCAGCGACAACTGGCAGGAAATCCAGCTGGGCGAAGCCGAAGAAGGCGGCCTGGCCGTCCTGCCCGTGCACCTGCAGTTCCTGTCCAAGCGCAACAAACAGCGCATCATCGACCGCATCAAGCAGGCCCATGAAACGGACGATGACGAAAGCGCCCATTGACAGGACCTGTCCTATGTGCGATATGCATGAATCGGCATGGAGACATGCCGATTTTTTATACCCAAAAGCCTTTATCTTTTTAACGAAATAAAGTAAAATAGGGCATGTACACAACGGTACGCCTAGATGATCTCAAGGGGAGAGCGATAATCATGGAATGGAAAAAATACGCAGCTGCCGGTATGGCGGCAATTCTGACAGCAACTTTCGTCGCCGGCTGCGGCGGAGACAAACAGGCCGACAAGGGGACGGCTGCCAAGAGGGATAAGATTGTCATCGGCCTCGATGACAACTTCCCGCCTTTTGGGTTCCATGATGAAAGCGGCGAGCTCGTCGGCTTTGACATCGACATGGCCAAGGAAGCCTCCAAGCGCCTGGGCATGGAAGTCGAATTCAAGCCCATCGATTGGGACAGCAAGGAAACGGAACTGAAGAGCAAAAAAATCGATGCCATCTGGAACGGCCTGTCCATCACGCCGGAACGGGAACAGAACATCCTCTTCTCCCGGCCCTATGAAAACGGCCCGCAGATCCTGTTGGTCAAGAACGACTCGCCCATCCAGGGCAAGGCCGACCTGGCCGGCAAAATCGTCGGCACCCAGCAGGGCAGCACCGGCCTGGAAGCCATCGAAGCCGAACCGGAACTGCGCGATTCCTTTAAGGAACTGAAACAGTATTCGGACAACGTCACGTCCTTCATGGACCTGGAAGTCGGCCGCATCGATGCCGTCGTCGTCGCCCAGACGACAGCGGCGTACTTCATCAAGAAGAACAACGCGCCGTTCCGCATCATCGACGTCGGCTATCCCGACATCCCCAGCGGTGTCGGCATGCGCAAGGACGATACGGCACTGAAGGCCCAGCTCGACAAGGTCCTGGAAGACATGCACAACGACGGCACGTCGAAGAAGATTTCTGAAAAATGGTTTGGCATCGACGTCACGATGTAAGGAGGAATTCACATGAATTGGAAAAAAGCACTGGCTGCGGGTACACTGGCCGTAGCAGCCGTTACCATGGTCGCCGGCTGCGGCGGCAATGCAAATAAACAGGCAGAACAGAAACTGCCCGATAAGATCGTCATCGGCCTGGATGACAACTTCCCGCCCATGGGCTTCCGCGATGACAGCGGTCAGCTCGTCGGCTTCGACATCGACCTGGCACAGGAAGCGTCCAAGCGCCTGGGCATCCCCGTCGAATTCAAGCCCATCGACTGGGACAGCAAGGAAGCAGCCCTCAAGAGCAAACAGGTCGACATGCTCTGGAACGGCCTGACCATCACCGATGAACGGTCCCAGCAGATCGCCTTCTCCAAGCCTTATATGAACAACGCCCAGCTCCTCGTCGTCCGCGCCGATTCGCCCATCAATGACCGGGCCGGCCTGGCAGGGAAGGTCATCGGCACCCAGGAAGGGAGCAGCTCCATCGACGCCCTGGAAAAGAACGCCGAATTCAAGGATTCCCTGGCAGAAGTCAAGAAATACGGCGACTTCGTCAACGCCTTCATGGACCTGGAAATCGGCCGTACTGACGGCATCCTCGTCGACAGCGTCGTCGGCCGTTACTACATGGCCAAGAAACCGGGCAAGTTCAAAGTCATCGACGACAAGATGGGCGACGAAAAATTCGGCGTCGGCATGCGCAAGGAAGATACGCTCTTGCAGGATAAACTCAACGACGTCTTGAAACAAATGAGTGAAGATGGTACAATGACTAAGTTGTCCCAGAAGTGGTTTAACGAAGATATTACCATTAAAGTACAGTAAGCGAAGCGGGATGTAACGACGATTCGTAGGGGCCGCCCAAAAGGGCGGCCCGCCTTGCGTATATACGTATCCTATGCTGTATATGTGTCAATCCGCCCACCGTAGGGGCTCGCACGTGGCGAGCCCGTCACAGGATTTGGGGGATGTCCCACTTCTATATATGTGTCAATTCCAAAAAAGGAGCCAACATGGATTATTTATTTCACATCGTGCCTGTCGTTGCCGTAGGCCTGCAGATTACCCTGAAAATTTTCATCATCACCATCGTCCTGAGCCTGCCCTTGGGCATCCTCATGGCTATCGGCCGTATTTCCAAGATCGCCATCCTGCGTAAGGCCATGTACGCCTATATCTACGTCATGCGCGGCACGCCGCTCATGCTGCAGATCCTCTTCATCTACTACGGCCTGCCCTTCATCATCGACGGCCTGAAACTGCCGGCCTTCCCGGCGGCCATCATCGCCTTCGTCCTCAACTATGCCGCCTACTTTGCCGAAATCTTCCGCGGCGGCATCCAGTCCATCGACCGCGGCCAGTATGAAGGTGCGAAAGTCCTGGGCATGACTTACGTCCAGACCATGCGCCGCATCATCCTGCCCCAGGTCATCAAGCGCGTCCTGCCGCCGGTCTCGAACGAAACGATCAACCTCCTCAAGGATACGTCCCTGGTCTACATCCTGGCCATGAACGACATCCTGCGCATTACGCGCTCCATCGTACAGCGCGACTTCGACACGACGGCCTTCCTGGTCGCTGCCGTCTTCTACCTGTTCTTTACCTTTATCCTGACCAAGGTCTTTGGTTATCTGGAAAAACGCTATGCCGTTTACGATGAATAAGGAGGATTATCATGAGTTTTATTGAAATGGACCATATCCGCAAGAGCTTCGGCAGTCTCGAAGTCTTGAAAGACGTCACCCTCCACGTTGAAACGGGGGAAGTCATTTCCATCATCGGCCCGTCGGGCAGCGGCAAGAGTACCTTCCTGCGCTGTCTCTGTCAGCTGGAAACGATCAACAGCGGCTCCATCGTCGTCGACGGCCAGACCATGGTCAGCACGCCCGAAGGGAGCAGCTGTGCCGTCTACGCCCCGGCAGCCGACGTCCGGACCATCTGCCGCCGCATGGGCATGTGCTTCCAGCACTTCAACCTCTTCCCGCACATGACCGTCCTGGACAACATCCTGGAAGCGCCGCGCATCGTCAAGAAGATGAAGACCGAAGAAATCATGCCCAAAGCCGAAGAACTCCTGAAAAAAGTCGGCCTCTGGGATAAACGCGATGCCTATCCGTCGCGCCTCTCCGGCGGCCAGCAGCAGCGTGTGGCCATCGCCCGCGCCCTGGCCATGGACCCGGACATCATGCTCTTCGACGAACCGACGAGCGCCCTGGACCCGGAACTGACCGGCGAAGTCCTGCGGACCATCAAACAGCTCGCCGACGAACACATGACCATGATTATCGTCACCCACGAAATGGCCTTCGCCAAAGAAGTCGCCGACCGGGTCATCTTCATGGCCGACGGCATTATCCAGGAACAAGGCAAACCGGAAGACGTCTTCGAACACCCGCAGAATGAACGGACCCAGAACTTCCTCAAATCCATGCTCCATTTTTGATGGTAAAATCATAATTCGCAGGCCGCAGGCCGCAAGGCTCCCCTAATAGGGGAGCTGGCCGCCAAAGGCGGTCTGAGAGGTTGCCCATGGACCGCTTGTGGGAATCCCGTGGATCGTATTGTAGGGGCGCCTACGTGGGGCGCCCGCCGGTATATAAAGGAATCCCGTTATCAACCATTTACGTGAGCGGGCTCGCCACGTGCGAGCCCCTACAGCAAAAGGACTTGTCGTCATGCGACAAGTCCTTTTTCCACATCGGACCGTTCGCCGTCCAGGAGGTAGCCCGTGCGCCCCGTTTTGTGCTATAATGATTTCATACGCGAATATGACATTATTCTATCGAAAGGTAGGGAACTTACATGACTCAATTAAAATTACGTTCTGGTTTTACTTTTGACGTAACCAACCTTTATGGTCCCAAGGCCGTCACTGAAGAAGAAGTCAAGGCTTTTGAACCCGTTTACACCAAGGCTCACGAAGCCGTTATGAATATGCGCAAGACCGGCATCATGCCGGGCCATCTCTCGAAAGACGGAGAACCGGAAGAAGTCCTCTTCCCGCAGCTGCCGTACATAGAAGACGGCAACATCAACAGTCCGGAACGCATCTTTGCCCTGGAAGAACTGGCACGGACGACGCGCAACCGCGTAGACACCGTCGTATTCCTCGGCATCGGCGGTTCCTATCTCGGTGGCAAGGTCCTTTTCGACGTCCAGTGCGGCGAATTCTGGAACCTCAAGAGCACGGAAGAACGCAAGGGCTTCCCGAAAGCCTTCTTTGCCGGCAACAACGTCGACTCCCATAAGATGACGGGCCTCATCAATTTCCTCAAGGCCGACAGCCACACCAAACCGAACTACACGGTCATGGCCGTCGTCATTTCCAAATCGGGCTCGACCATTGAACCCATGTCCAACTACATGGTCCTCAAACAGGCCATGAACGATGCCGGCATCGCCCTGGAAACGGTAGCCGTTACGGACCCCCACGACGGCGGCGAAAAAGAAACCCTGCTCCACGGCTTGGCCAAGAAATCGGGCTGGCCCATCTTCTACGTTCCCGATGGCGTCGGCGGCCGTTTCAGCGTCTTCTCCGAAGTCGGCCTCATCGTCGGTGCCCTCACGGGCTTTGACATCCGTCAGTTCCTCGACGGCGCCCGCGACATGGACCACGCCTGCCAGAACCCGGATATATGGCAGAACCCGGCCCTGCTCAACAGTGTCCTCAAATTCCTGGCCGGCAAGAACCACGGCCGCGACCTGGAAGTCCTCATGCCCTATGCGGATAACCTGAAATCCCTGTCCGAATGGTACATCCAGCTCCTGGCTGAATCCCTGGGCAAACGCCTGGACAAACAGGGCAACGTCGTCAACTACGGCCGCACGCCTATCGTCGCCGTCGGCACGACGGACATGCACGCCCAGACCCAGGAACATCAGGAAGGCCCGCAGGACAAAGTCGTCCAGTTCGTCTCCGTCGAAAACTGGCCCGACGACGTCACGGTACCCCATCTCTATGACGAATACCCGAAACTCGCTGCCTTCAGCGGCCTGCCTTTGAGCCAGATCCTGGAAGCGGCCCGCAGCTCCAACGCCGAAGCCCTCGCCGGTGACGGCCGTCCCAGCGCCAACTACATCCTGCCCGCCCTGACCCCGTATCACCTGGGCGAATTGATGTTCATGCTCTGCCTGTCCATCGCTTACGAAGGCGAATACGCCAACGTCGACGCCTTCAACCAGCCCGGCGTCGAAGTCTACAAGAAATTCCTCGGCGGCCGTCTGAAAAAATTACAGGAAAAATAATTTATAATCCGCAGAAACATTATCGTAGGGGCTCCCACATGGGGAGCCCGCCCAGTATATCGTAGGGGCTCCCGCGTGGGGAGCCCGCTCAATAAATAACGAAAGGCAGACTCTCAATGAATATTCTCGTTACCGGCGGCGCCGGCTACATCGGCAGCCATACGGTCAAAGCCTTATTGGTTCAGGGCCACAACGTCGTCGTCATTGATAATCTTTCGCGCGGCCATCGGGCAGCCGTCCCGGAAGAAATCCCTTTTTACGTCGTCGACATCCATGACATCGACCGGGTACGGCACATCATGGAAGACATGAACATCGACGCCGTCATGCACTTCGCCGCCCATAGCCAGGTCGGCGAATCCATGGAAAACCCGACAATTTATTACGACAACAACGTCGTCGGCTCGTACTGCCTCCTGGAAGCTGTACGCCGGGCCGGCGTCAAATACTTCGTCTTCTCGTCGACGGCCGCCGTTTACGGCGAACCGGAACAGACGCCGATCACCGAAGACATGCCCTACCATCCGACCAACGTCTACGGCCAGACCAAGCTCATGATCGAAACCATGCTGGCCCAGTTCAGCCGGGCCTATGGCCTGCGCTACGTGGCCCTGCGCTACTTCAATGCCGTCGGGGCCGATGGAAGCGGCACCATTGGTGAAGACCACACACCGGAAACACACCTCATCCCCCTGATCCTGCAGACGGCCCTGGGCCAGCGGGACAGCATCAAGATTTTCGGCACCGACTATCCGACGCCCGACGGCACCTGCATCCGTGACTACATCCACGTCACAGACCTCGCAGACGCCCACGTAAGGGTCCTCAAGTACCTCACCGAAGGGGGAGAATCGCAATACTTCAACTTAGGCTCTCAGAATGGCTTCAGCGTCCGTGAAATGATCGAAGCCGCCAAGAAAGTCACGGGCAAAGACTTCAAAGTCGAAGAAGCACCGCGCCGCGCCGGCGACCCGGCCATCCTCATCGCCGGATCCGAAAAGATCCGCCGCGTCACAGGCTGGCAGCCGACACACAGTAAGGTAGAACAAATTATTGCCGATGCCTGGAACTGGCATCAGCATCATCCGCAGGGCTATGGAGATAAGCAATAAGGTTTTGTCCGCTCTGCAAAAGGTAAGGAACGGTATCGTTCAACATCGCAAGACATGGCTTCCCTATATAGGGATACTTGTCTGCCTTGGCGCCATCTGGACGTGGTGGGACGAGCCGTCGCAAGGACAAGAACACATGAAACGGGATGCCGCTCAGCATGAAGCTGGGTCGCATCCCGTTTTTTCTGCTTCTGACGAAGCGGAACGGGGAAACGGTAAAGGAAACCTCGTCTATGATGTCCGACCGGCCTTGCGCTATAAGCCCTTACCGGATTTGTTTGCCGGCAGTCTGCCGAAGAAGACTGCTGCGCCTGAAGCGGTACCGCTGACCGTTCCGGCGGCTGCGCCTGAAGAAGTCAAGGAACAACCGGAAAAAGAGAAAAAAGAAGGGACGCTGCCCGTCGTCTGTGGTGCCGTCCATGAAGGAGATATTCACCTGGTCATTTTGAAGTGGCAGGGACAGACGGCGACTTGTGCTGCCGGGGAATGGTGGAACGGCTGGTACATCGCCTATGTCAACCGTCAGGCCGCAGGCCTGCAGCGGGACGGACGAGTTTTTGAAATCCCTTTGTAAAGAAAGGCAGGGAACATCATGAAGGAGTGGAAGAAATGGCTGACTGCCGGTATCTGTTGTCTTTGTCCCTGGACGGCCGGGGCTGTCGATGTCCAGGTCCGGGATGTGCCGACACGGACGGTACTGGAAGGGCTGGCCCGGTCAGGAAATATCAATCTTGTCGTCGATGACAGCGTGCAGGGCTCGTTGACGATGAACCTCCACGACGTCACCTTGGAAGAAGCCTTGCAGGCCATTGCTGACAGCCAGGGCTTGTATTACGAACAATCCGGCCCTATCCGTACGATGAGCGGGGCGAAATCGGGAAAAGGGGTCAAGACTTTTCATACATGGTCGCTACGCCATGCCGACCCGGCCGTTTTGAAGGAGGCCGTCCAGGCAGCGGTACCGGAAGCCGATGTGCGCTGCCATGGCGATACGAATACCCTCGTTGTCGGCGGAACGCATCAAGTCCAGGCGGCTGTCCAGTCCCTGGTGAAGCGTCTCGATGTGCCGGCACGGCAAGTCGATGTTTCCGTAGAGGTTGCCTCCGTCGATGACAGCTTGCTGAAGCAGACCGGTGTCGAGTGGAACTGGTCGACTGTAGAAGGCGGGGCGGACCACGGCGTCTTTTCCCTGGCCGGGACGATCCACGCCCTCGAAGAAAAGGGACGGGCCCATATTTTGGCTTCGCCGCACATGGTCGCTACTAATGGCCGGGAAGCGCATATCCTCATCGGCGATAAAGTCCCCGTCCAGACAGAGCATCTGTCCGGCAAGGAAACGACGGTGAGTACGACGTACGAAGAGGCGGGCATTAAATTGACCTACACGCCGCAGATCCATCCCGATGATTCGGTGACGGCCCAGCTGGTGGCAGAAGTGAGTACGCCTGTGTTTGTGCCGGAAATGAAGGCCTACCGCATTGCGACGCGCCAGGCCCGGACGGTCGTGCGTCTGCGCGATGGCGAGCCTTTGGTCATCGGTGGTCTGATTCGCCGGGAAGAGGTCGAGCATTTCCGCAAGGTGCCGATTCTGGCGTCATTGCCAGTGTTGGGGAAATTATTTCGCTATCACTATAAGTCGCATAAAAACACAGAGATTGTGTTGATTCTCAGGTCGCACGTTTTACCTAATTCGTAGTACGTTTTACGTGATTTTCTTTCGATTTTTTCGTCAGATTTTTCTTGACTTTATTTTATTTTCCTGTATAATCATGGTCAACAACAGATTTCCTGATAACAGTTGTGATGGAAAAAAGTAGTGTCTTTGAGCTTTTCAGAGAGTCTCCGGCCGGTGTGAGGGGACAGGGGAGAGGGCATGAAGTTCATTCCTGAACTGTACGGCTGAACGTGAGTAGGCTGTACCGGGGCGGCTGCCGTTATACGGCCATGAGTTGATCGATTCGAGATAATTAGGGTGGTACCGCGGAATCTTCCGTCCCTGGCGTACCACTCTTTTTTTTATCCATATATCGATAAATTGGGTGGTACCGCGACTGAGTCGTCCCTTTTGTGAGGGGCGGCTTTTTTTTCGGGAAATTATTTTAGAGAGGAGTTTTTACTATGGGAACTACAGGGATTCAAGTCTTCATCATTTTAGTGTACATCGGCGTTCTCTTCGGTATCAGCTGGTACGTCAAGCATAAGGCTGCCGCATCGGCAGAAGCGTATGTGCTGGCTGGCCGCAAATTGACGACGCCCCTCATCATGGTATCCATCGTCGGCCTGGCTGTCGGCGGGGCTTCGACCATCGGCGTTGCCGAACAGGCTTATAAAGTCGGTCTGTCGGCCGGCTGGTATACGGCGGCCTGGGGCATCGGCGCCATCGTCATGGGTCTGACGGTTGCCAAGAAGTATCGCCAGCTCAATATTACGACCGTACCGGAACTGCTGGAACGGTATTATGACCGCCGCAGCATGATCGCCGGTATCGGCTGTCAGGTCCTGGTACAGCTGGTCATCATGAGCCTGCAGTACGTCGCAGGCGGCGCTATCCTGGCTGCCCTGATGCCGAATATCTTCACGCCGGTCACAGGGATGCTCACCAGTGCCGTCGTCTTCATCGGCATTACTCTTATCGGTGGTATGTGGTCGGCCAGCCAGTCTAACGTCCTCAATGTTACCTTGCAGTACATCGGCATTACGGTTGCTGCTTTCCTCATCCTGGGCATGGCCGGCGGCATCGACGTCGTCGCTATCCAGGCTCCGTCCATTACGTCCATGGACCTCATCAGCGGTGTCGGTCCCATGACCATCATCACTTGGATCGTCGTCCTCATTACGGTCAATGTATCGCTCCAGGCTATCATTCAGATTTCTCTCGGTGCCAAGGATGTCCAGACGGCCCGCAAAGGTTTCATCATCGGTGGTCTGGTCATGCTGCCTGTCGGTTTCATCGCCGCTCTCCTCGGTGTCATCGCTGCCGAAATGTATCCGGCTATTTCGCCGACGACGGCACTGCCGAAGCTCATCATGTCCCTCAATCCCTGGATTGCCGGCGTGACACTGGCTTCGCTGTGGGCTGCTGATGTCAGCACGGCTTGCAATCTCCTGCTGTCGGCTGCGACGCTGTATTCCCATGATATTCATAAACAGTTCATCGACCCCAATATGTCCGATAAGAAATACATGACCGTAACCCGTATTTCCGTCCTGCTCCTGGGCCTGTTGACCTTGGGCTTCGCCCTGACCATCAGCGGCATCATTTCGACCCTCATGGCCGGCTTGTCGCTCATGACGGCTTTCGCAGTCATCGTCCTCATGACCATGTATGCGCCGAAATACTGCTCCCGTCAGGCTGCGTTCTACACCATCCTGGCTTCCATCATCGTCCTCGTCGCCTGGATGTTCGTACCGGCTGTCCGCGTACTGCCGCACGTCATTTATGCCGAATGGATTGTCTGCGCCGTCACCTTCTGCGGCATCAGCTTCGTATCCAAGAAAGCCATCGCAACGGACGGACTCGTAGAAGAAACGAAACCTGTCGGCGCACCGGCACAGCATTAGGAGTATCGGCCGGCCGTCTGCTTATTGCGCAAATCTGACCGGCTCTGCACGCTGGGACTGCGTTGTCGTCAGTCGACGTAGCTATGGCTACGCCTCCTTCCTCCGCCTTGCCCCAGCGCGCATATCCAGCCATCTTAGCGCAAACGCAACCGGTCGGCCGATACGGCGATTAAACTAAAAACTACAAACTTAAAAAGAGGCTGTCTTAATGCGACAGCCTCTTTTTTTGCTCCCTTGAGAGGTTGTTTTTAAATCACCGTGTGGAAATTCAACATCTCCGGCCCATTGGGCCACCTCCCCTATGAGGGGAGGCTTGCGACCTGCGACCTGCGACCTGCGGGCCGCTCTGGCGGCCCTTCTCTCATCCCCACAAGGCGTTGCCGGTGGCGAAGCCAAGCCAGCAGCAGACGAAGCCGCCGATGACGTTGAACGAGAAGTAGGCCAGGGCTGGGAAGACGGCGCCAGTACGGACGAAGGTGAGGAGTTCCATGTTGTACGTCGAAAAGGTCGTGAAGCCGCCCAGGATACCTGTGACGAAGAAGAGTTTGACGATGGGCGACAGGTCGCTGCTTTCGGAGAAAAAGACGAAGAGGATGCCGATGCAGAAGGACCCGATGAGGTTGGCCAGGATGGTGCCGTATGGGAAGAATACGCCGCCGTGGAGGTTGGCCAGTTCTGTGAGTAAATAGCGCAGGGCTGCGCCGATGCCGCCGCCGAGGGCGACGAAGAGGACTTTTTCCATGAATAGGACTCCTTTTTTATGAAATAAGCGGGCCGCCCTTTGGGACGGCCCCTACGGAAGCGGTCCGTGGGACCGCGGCGGCCTGAGGGGGTCTTTCAAAAGGCTCGTCTCATAGGAGAGCTGTCAGCGCAGCTGACTGAGAGGTTGCTTTTGCAACGCGGCCTGCGGTAATTCAACCTCTCCGACCCGTTGGGCCACCTCCCCCTATAAGGGGAGGCTTTGCGACCTGCGGCCTGCGGCCTGCGAACATCAATTAATACCATAACACGATGGGAGCGGCGATGCAAGACACGGCTGGCCCATCGGGACATTCTGTGATACAATATAGGATACCTAACGAACGATGAATGAAAGGAGGGGGATGCATGAGCTGGCAAGTAGAGAAAGCGCTGGATGATCTGATGGCCCAGGAAACGGGGGCTGTACAGTATCCTTTCGGCACGCGTCATGCCATGGCTATCTGTTATCCCAATACGTATGACGTGGCCATGAGCAATCTGGGGATGCAGATCATCTACCGCGAAGTGAACGGCCGCGAGGACTGGCTCTGCGAACGGGCTTTCCTGCCGGACAAGGACCTCATGAAGGTCTTCGAGAAGACAGGGGAACCGCTCATTTCCCTGGAGAACCGCCGGCCCCTGTCGGATTTCGAAATCCTCGGTCTGTCGGTCAGTTTTGAAATGGACTATTTCAACGTGCCGACGATCCTGGAAATGGGGCGCATCCCCGTCCTGGCCGCTGACCGCGATGATGACGATACGCTCGTCGTCATGGGCGGGCCTGTCGCCTTTTTCAATGCCGAACCGCTGTCGCCTTTTGTCGACGTCGTCCTGGTCGGCGAAGGGGAGCGATTCATCCATACCTTCCTCGACGCCTATGGAGAAGGTAAGGCCCAGGGCCTGTCCCGTCACGACCTGCTTCGCTATCTGGCTATCCATGTCCCCGGCGTCTATGTGCCGTCCCTGTACCGCCATGAATACGATGACGACGGCCACGTCGTGCGCATTGTCCCGGAAGAGGGCATCCCGGCCAAGGTCGAACGCCAATGGCACGAGCTGACCCAGCCGGCGGAAACGGTCATCGCTACACCGAATACGGAGTTCGGCGCCATGTACCTCATCGAGATTGCCCGGGGCTGCGGCCGTCACTGCCGCTTCTGCATGGCCGGCTACTGTTACCGCCGTCCCCGCGTCCGTCCGCTGGAATACGTCAAGTCCGCCGTCCTGCGCGGCAAGGCCCTGGGCAAGAAAATCGGCCTCATGGGCGCGGCCATTTCCGATTATCCCTATATCGACGAACTGGTCACCTTCATCCGCGACCAGGGGCTGGCCTTTTCCTGTGCGTCCCTGCGGGCCGACTCGATTACGCCGGCCATCGTCAAGGGCCTGGCCGAAAGCGGCCAGAAGACGATTACCCTGGCGCCGGAAGCGGGCAGCAAGCACATGCGGGACATCATCAACAAGGGCATCACGGAAGAGCACCTGCTCCATTCCATCGACCTGGCGACGGCAGCCGGCATCCGCCACGTGCGCATGTACATCATGGTCGGCCTGCCCATGGAAACCGATGATGATATCCAGGGCATCGTCGATATGACCCGCCGCGTCCAGCAGCACATGGCGGCCATCGGCAACCTGAGCCGCATCACCCTGAGCATCAACCCCTTCATCCCCAAGCCCTTCACGCCTTTCCAGTGGATGGCCATGACGGAAAAGAAGGTCGTCGAGAAACGGCTGAATTTCCTCAAGAAGGCCTTGAAGGACAAGCAGATCGAGCTGCTCATCGAGCCCCTGCGCTCGGCCTATATCCAGGGCGTCCTGTCCCGGGGCGACCGCCGCGTCGGCGACCTCCTGGTCAAGGCCCATGAATACGGCGGCGTCAAGGGCTGGAAACGGGCGGCCAAGGAGCTTCATTTCGATATTAAAGGATTTTTATATGACCAGCGGCCGACAGACGCCGTCATGCCCTGGGATACGATCGACACGGGACTGGTGCCGACGTACCTGACGGACGAGCTGAAAAAAGCCGAAGACGGGGAATTCACCATCCCCTGTTTCGACGGCTGCCGACGCTGTCACATTTGTGGAGGATATCATGACTAAGTGGGTAGAACATGGTAATGGAATCTGTTGGGAAGAGAGCACCCTCCTGGCAGATGCCGGCCTGCGCCATGGCGTGACCGGCAAGAGCGGCGGCGTCAGCGAGGCCCCGTTCACGTCGCTGAACCTGGGGCTCCACGTCGGCGACCAGCCCAAGGCCGTCCTGGAGAACCGGCGCCGCCTCTGTGCCCTCCTGGGCTATCCCATGCAGAAGCTGACGACGGCTCAGCAGACCCACGAAGACCACGTCGTCGCCGTGGGACCGGCAGAGATCGGCTGCGGTGCCGGCAGTTATGCCGATGCCCTGGCCCATACGGACGCCATCATGACCAACCTTCCCGGCGTGCCGCTCATGCTCTGCATCGCCGACTGCGTGCCGGTCATCGTCTACGATCCGGTGAAGCGGGCCGTCGCCGTCATCCACGACGGCTGGCGCGGTACGGTCCAGCGCCTGGCGGCCAAGACGGTCTTTGCCATGCGCCTGGCCTACGGGTCGGACCCGAAAGACCTCCTGGCCTATGTGGGGCCTTCCATTTCCCGGGCCCATTACGAGGTCAGCGAGTCTACGGCCATGGCCTTCCGCCGCCTGGGGACGGCTTATGGGAACTGCGCCGGCGAAAAAGATGGCGTCTGGTCCGTTGACTTGTGGCAGGCCAACCGGCTGCTCCTGGAGGAAGCGGGCCTTCGGCCGGACCACATCGAAGTCACGACGAGCTGTGCCTTTGCCGAGGAAGGGAAGTTCTTTTCCTATCGCCGCGACGGCGGTCATACGGGCCGCATGGGGGCCTTTGCTGTCCTTTGAAAAGCAGATGGGACAAATTTTTAAATATGACTAGCTTTTATAGCCTTAACTATATATAATAAAAGAAGTGTAATGTTTTATAAATATATGAATATATATAATCACATGCACTACGGAGGGATAGGCTTGATTAAGGAAAATCTTGAGGCAGTAAATAAGAGAATTGCCGATGCAGCTGCCCGCGTCGGCAGGACTGACAAAATTACGCTTGTCGCAGTCACGAAGAATCATCCCGTAGAAATGATGGAAGAAGCCGCTAAATGCGGTGTCACCGACGTCGGTGAAAATCGGGTCCAGGAAGCACTTCAGAAGCTGGAAGCGTTCCCGGATAACCATTTGACCTGGCACTTAATCGGTCATTTGCAGACCAATAAGGCCAAACATGCCGTCGAACACTTCGACCTCATCCACTCGATCGATTCCGAACACCTGCTCAAAGCTGTGGATAAGGAAGCCGGCAAGATCGGCAAAGTACAGGATATTCTCCTGCAGGTCAATGTGGCCCGCGAAGAAAGCAAATTCGGCATGGAAGTGGAAGACTTCCCGGCTATGTGCGAAATGGCCAAGACCATGGAACACGTCCGCGTCCTGGGCCTCATGTGCATCGCCCCGAATTACGACAACGTAGAGGATGTACGGCCTGTATTCCGCATTGCCCACGCTTTGTATGAAGACATGAAGCCGAAGTTTCCGGAAGGTCAAATCCGTTACCTGTCTATGGGCATGACCCATGATTTTGAAATAGCAATCGAAGAAGGCGCCAATGTCGTCCGCGTAGGTACGGCAATCTTTGGGCCCCGTAATTACTAAGGAGGAGTATTCACCATGGGAGTAAAGAAAGTTTGGGATAAATTAGTAGGTACTGTAGGCGGCGTCAACGAAGACGACGAATTTGAAACAGACGAATACGAGGATGAAGAAGAAATGGAAGAAGAACGCGCACCGCGCCGCACGCCGGCTGTAGCCCCGCGCCGTTCCGGCGTCAATTATGCAGCACCCCAGGAAAAACCGCTGCGCATGGTCATCGTCGAACCGGAAACCTTTGACGATTCCCAGAGCATCGCCGATTATATCCGCGACCGCAAACCCGTCGTCATCAACTTTGAATCGACGCCGGACGACATTGCCAAACGCGTCGTCGATTTCGTCAGCGGCGCTACGTATGCCCTGGACGGCAACATCCAGAAGGTCGGCAAGGAAATCTTCCTCTGCGTACCGAGCAATGTCACCGTCGACCACGGCAAGCGTGACGACTACGGCGATTTCAATACGCCGCCCCTGGCCTGGAACAGCAACAACAATAACAACAACGGCAGCAGCACGCCGCAGCACTAGTAATTGAGGGATCAGTTTGAAGAACAGAGATCGGATCATCCGATATTATCAGGGAACCGATAATGGCGAGCTCGCCGCCCGCCTTATCGACTTGGCCGACAGCACGGCCAAGGGCCGCCCTTATGCGGTCAGTGAGTTCGTATCTCCCGGTGCCGTCCAGATCGGCGAGACCATCCAGGCCCACGTGCCGTCCCTGGTCCTCAAGACCTTTGGCGGCTATGAAGGGGCAGAACGGGTCAAGCTGGCTTTCGTCAGCGCCGATTACGACGGGCCTGTCGATTTCGGCATCACCGCCTGCCGCCTGTCCTGGGATGACCGCTACCGGCTCCTGGGGCACCGCGACGTCCTGGGCTCGCTCATGAGCCTCGGCGTCGGCCGCGAACGCTTCGGCGACATCATCATGCAGGATGCCGGCGCCGTCCTCTTGGCCGATACGAAACTCGTCCCGTATTTACAGCAGAATTTCACTAAAATTGCCATGGTATCCATTGCCATCGAAGAGATGCCCCTGTCGGACATTGCGCCTCGCCAGGAAAAAGTCAAGGAAATCAAGACGACCGTCGCATCGCTCCGCCTCGATGCCATTGCATCTTCGGGCTTTGGCATTTCCCGTACCAAGGCGGCCGAAGCCATCAAGGGCGACCGGGTCCAGGTCAACTGGCAGCCTGCCAAGGGACCGAGCCAGGACGTCAGTCAGGGCGATGTCATTTCGCTGCGCGGCAAGGGCCGGATGGAACTGGCCGAGATCACGGGTACGTCCAGGAAGGGCCGTATCGGCGTCTTGCTGAAGCGGTATATGTAATTCCCTTTCACACGGAGGAAATACCATGCTTACACCAATGGATATTCACAACAAAGAATTTAAACGCGGCTTCCGCGGGTACAGCGAAGAAGACGTCGATGCTTTCATGAACAACATCGCCGGCGACTACGAAAAGGTATACCGGGAATACTGCGAATTGAAGGAACGCTGCGACAGCCTGCAGGACAAGCTGACGCAGTATGAAAAGATGGAAGCTACCATGAACAGTACGCTCATGCTGGCCCAGCAGACGGCGGAAAACGTCAAGGTCTCGGCCCGCAAGGAAGCCGACCTCATCCTGCAGGAAGCGGAAAGCAAGAAGAAGCAGATGCTCGACGAAACGATGATGAATCTGCAGCAGTCCCGGCAGGAATGGGAAAAGCTCAAGGCCCAGACCGGGGCATACCGCGCCAAGTGCCGTGCCATCCTGACCAGCCAGCTCAAGCTGCTCGACGACATGGCCCTCGATGGCGAAGGTGCGGCACCTGTCGCTGCGGATAAATCGGTCGCCGTCAAACCGGCAGCCCCGGCTGTCGCCGTTTCGACCGAAGCCGCGCAGAAAGCCGTACCCGATCATGGCAGCCACGATGACAGTGATGCCAAAAAGGACGCTAAAAAAGCCCAATAATACGTATTTTATGGATATGCTCTCTTTCAGGTATGACGCACGTTAGACCCGGCAGGGAGTATATTTGTTTATAGAGGGGGACAACGATGAAACGATTCTTTCTTTTGCTGGCAGCCTGGTGCTGCCTGGGGCTCAGCGCGGCCCTGGCCTATAATCCCTATGCGCCGAACCAGTTTGACGCCGTAGACCGCAATACCTGGGAATACAAGGCCGTCTACGACCTGTCCAAGGCCGGCCTGACGGGGGTGCCGATGACGCGCTTTGCGCCGTCGTACAACCTGACGCGCTATGAAGTGACGGAAATGATCGCCGCTGCCATGAAGAACCGCAGCAAAGCCACGGCAGACCAGCAGCGGGAAATCGATAAACTGGCCCAGAGCTATGCCGACGACCTGCAGTACGTCAGCGACGCGCCGAAGGAAGCCGAACCGTCCAGTCAGGGCGTCGTCTTCGACTGGAAGGGGGACAAGGCCTGATGAAGCCGGTAAAGATGATCACCATCGACCTCGATGGGACGCTCCTGCGCAGCGACGGCAGCGTGTCGGACCGGACGGTCCGCACCTTGCAGGCAGCCCGCGATAAGGGCGTCGTCGTCGCCATCGCCACGGGACGCATGTACCAGACGGCCCGGCCTTACGGCGACCGCCTGGACCTCGGCGACAGTCCGCTGCTGCTCTTTGCCGGCGGCCTCATCGAGACGCTGGAATCGAAGAAGATTCTCTTCCAGCAGGCCATTCCGCAGCAGACGGCACAGGAACTGGTCGACCTGGCCCGGGAAAAGGGCTGGCAGATGCAGACCTATATCGACGACGTCCTGCGCACGGCCAAGGATGATAAGTGGATCCGCGGCTATGAAGAAATCACGCACAGCAAGGCCTGTATCTGCGGCGACGAATTCTACCGCGTCCAGGGCGACTGCAACAAGCTTCTCAGCCGGGGCGAGCACGACGACCTGGTGGCCCGCAAGGCCCTCATCGAGGAGCGTTTCCCCGGTCAGTTCAACATCCTCTTTTCCATGCCGACATTCCTGGAAATCATGCCCAGCGGCGTCGACAAGGGCAAGGGTATCCGCCGCCTGGGCGAGCTCTACGGCATCACGGCCGATGAGATCATGGCCCTCGGCGATTCCCAGAACGATTTGGATATGCTCAAAGCCGCCGGTTTCCCCGTGGCCATGGCCAATGCTGCCGACGAAGTAAAGGCCGTCGCGTCTTACGTCACGGCGTCCAACAATGACGACGGCGTCGCCGCGGCGGTTGAGAAATTTGTATTGTAACATTGTCTATATAGGAGGTTCTTATGGACCATTTTCATTTGATCATTGTCACCGGCATGTCCGGTGCCGGTAAGAGCCATGCTGTCCAGGTATTGGAAGACATCGGCTATTTCTGCATCGACAATATCCCGCCGGTCCTGATTCCCAAGTTCGCGGAATTGTGCATCAAAGGCGGCGAACGGGTCCGCCACGTGGCCCTCATCGCCGATATCCGGGGCGGTGAATTCTTTGACGCCATGAGCCAGTGCCTGAAAGACCTCAAGGCCGAAGGCATTTCCTACGAAATCGTCTTCATTGAGGCTTCGGATCAGGCCCTGGTACGGCGCTATAAGGAAACGCGCCGCGTCCATCCCCTGGCCCCGCATGGCCGCATCAGCCAGGGCATCGCCGAAGAACGCAAGCGCCTGGCCTCGCTGCGCCAGAAAGCGGATTTCATCATCGACACGTCGAATCTCAAGCCGAAGCAGCTCAAGGAGATCCTGGTCAAGCGCTATGCCATTACGGACAGCAAGAAGAGCATGACCGTTACCGTCGTGTCCTTCGGCTTCAAGCACGGCATGCCCATCGATGCGGACATCGTCGAAGATGTGCGCTTCCTGCCCAATCCTTATTATATTGAAGAATACCGACATAAATCGGGCCGTGTACCCTGTGTGCGCGACTATGTCGAAAGCTTCCCCATTACCCAGACGTATAAGGAAAAGTGGTTCGATATGATCGACTTCCTCCTGCCCAACTATGAACGGGAAGGCAAGAGCCAGCTGGTCGTCGCCGTCGGCTGTACGGGCGGGATGCACCGCAGTGTCTGTATGGCCGAAGCCATGTATAAACATCTCAGGGATAACGGTGTCGACGTATCCATCGAACACCGGGATATCCAGAAGAACGACGTCGAAGAAGATGCGCCGGGGTACGAAGGCGAAGCGTAGGAGGTGCTGTCATGCGTTTTATGAAATGGCTGCATCCGGGCTTGCACATCAAGCGATGGCTCTTTCTCTTCGGCCTGGGCATGATGTGCTCCAGCTTCGGCATTATCCTGACCTTTAACTACCAATGGCTGGGGTCGCTGGAAGAATGGGCTTTCCGCCTGCTCTATGAAGTGACGGGCCATTATAACTATACCATCCTGGCCAGTATGGGCATCCTGGTCATCCTCCTGGGGTTGGTCGTCATGGCCTGGGCGACGCGGCGCCTGATCCGTACCATGATCGGCGTCGTCATGCCCGGCGAATCGGATAACCTCAGCGACCTGATCTTTTCCAACCTCCAGCTGTCCAAAGGGCCGAAGGTCGTCGTCATCGGCGGCGGCACGGGCCTGTCGGTCATGCTGCGCGGCCTCAAGGCCAAGACATATAACCTGACGGCTGTCGTCACCGTCGCCGACGATGGCGGTTCGACAGGCCGCATCCGCCAGGACCTGGATATCATCGCCCCAGGGGACCTGCGCAACTGCCTGGTCGCCCTGGCCGATAAGGAAGGGCTCATGGAAAAGCTCTTCGCCCACCGCTTCGGCGGGTCCGGCAACCTGACGGGCCACAGCTTCGGCAACTTGTTCATCGCCGCCCTCATCGAAGTCCTGGGCGACGTCGAGGAAGCCATGGACGCGACCAGCAAGGTCTTGCGCGTCCGCGGCAAGGTCATCCCATCGTCGGCGGAAAAGCTTCGCCTCAATGCCGAAATGACCGACGGCCGCATCGTCGAAGGGGAATCGCAGATTCCCCATGCCCACGGCAAGATCAAGCGCGTCTTTACGACGCCGGAACACCCCAGGGCCATCCAGTCGGCCGTCGACGCCATCAGGGAAGCCGACGCCATCGTCCTCGGACCGGGCAGCCTCTATACGAGCATCATGCCCAATCTCTGCGTACCCGATATCGTCCAGGCCGTCCGCACCAGCAAGGCGCCGAAGATCTATATCTGCAACGTCATGACTCAGCCCGGGGAAACGGATGATTACACCGTATCCGACCACATCCGGGCCATCAACCGCCAGGCCGGCGGCAAGGTCATCGACTTCGTCATCGCCAACAACGGCGATGTCGATCCGGCCGTCCTCCAGCGCTATGTCGCCCACGGGTCCCATCCGGTCATGATCGACAAGAAGGAAGTCAGCCAGACCGGGGCGACGCTCATCCTGTCGAATTTGATCAACAAGGAAAACAGTGCCACTCACGATACGAAGAAGCTGGCCAACGTCCTCTTTGATCTGATCAACGCCTTGCGGACCGATTTGTCGCCGGAGCTCTTGCATTACTATTTGAAGCGTTACACATTCAACCATCGTTAGGAGGCGGCGCCCTTTGTCATTTGCAGAAGAAGTGAAGAATGAAATCGCCCACTGCAAGCCCGAAAATGCCGCCTGCCGTTTTGCCGAACTGGCAGCGCTGCTCTGCATGGGCGGCTCCCTCATACTCGGCTCGCGCGGGACTATCGGCATCGAATTCAGCACGTCCAATAATGCCGTCGCCCGCAAGGCCCTGAAGATGTGGATGGAATCGTTCCCGGTCCGGCCCGAAGTCCGGGTCCGCCAGGGCCTGCGCCTGCGCAAGAAGAATTACTATATCCTGCGCGTATCGCCGTCGCCGGAAAGCACGGCCATCCTGAAGGATTTGTCCCTGTTTCCGACAGATACGGAATTTTCGGCCATCGACCTCAAGAAGACCGACTGCCAGCGGGCTTTCCTGCGGGGAGCCTTCATGGGCGGCGGGTCCGTCAATCAGCCCAAGGGCGATTATCACCTGGAACTGGTGACGGGCAATGCGGCCTTTGCCGAAAAATTGTTGAAAATCATGCGCCGTTTCCGCCTGCCGGCCAAGACGACGGACCGCAAGGGCGATTATTTGGTTTACATCAAAGAAGGCAATGGCGTGTCCCAATTCCTGCAATACATCGGCGCAGCCCAGGCGTATCTCAAGTTTGAGAGCGTCCGCGTCGTCAAGGGGATGCGCAACAATGTCAACCGCGTCGTCAACTGTGAAACGGCCAATCTCCAGAAGACCGTAGACGCCGCCGTGCGCCAGCGCCGGGCCATTACCTGCATCCAGGAATCGGGCCTGTACCAGTGCATGTCGCCGAAGCTGCGGGAAGCGGCGGAATTGCGCATGGCCAATCCTGAAGCTTCCATGAGTGAACTGGCGGCCCAGTCGGGATTGACGAAATCGGGCTTGTCCCACCGTTTTAAAAAAATCGCTGATATAGCGAAACAGATAGAAGGTCAACGAGAAGATGAAATTTAAGAAACTATGTACCTATATAGCCGGCCTGCTGACGGCCTGTCTGCCCCTGGCCGGCGCCCTGGCAGCGGATCTGCCCGCTGTCGACGACCCGGACGTCATGGACCGCGTCGTCGCCCAGCGTATGCTTCCTATTTCCATGACAGCTCCTGTCGACACGGGGACGCTGCTCCTCTCTGATAGCCCGGAATACGCCGATGGTGACGGGATCCTCTATGGGGATACGGTCAGCGGCGACGTGCGCCTCTATTTCTATCATGTCAACCAGCACCAGTATAACCGGAAAATCGTAGCCATGCTCTACAATCCGCACCCGTATCCGCTGGAAGCGGTCCTCCGAGGTTATCAGTATACGCGGCCCAGTACGGACTACTACCAGGTCGGCAAGGAACTGTCGACCATGTATTATGAAGGCAACATGACGGTTAATAAGATCACCGTCCCGGCCCATGACTATGCCATCGTCGGTCAGCGCCTCAATGAAACTGTCGTCCGGCCGGACCAGCTCTTTTCGGGCATCGTCAACGTCAGCCTGCCGGAACCGATGATCCTGTCGTCCATGATCCTGCCGCCCCAGGAAGACCCGATTGCCTTCATCCGCAAGCAGCAGTACCTGGCCAGTGACTCCGTCCAGCTGCGCGGCACTTTCCACGGCAAGGACCGTTACCTGAGCACGCTCATTCCCTATTCGACGGACAGCGGCATCGGCTATATCCTCCTGGCTGACGGCGTCTGGGACCGTTTCCTCCAGGGCCGTGACGTCATGGACAACCGGGCCTCGGAAGATACGGGCAACTACGGCGTCGACTACACCATCCACCTGCGCACGACGGGGACCGGGAACATCCACTTGTATTTCAATCCCCAGGGCGGCGAATATGCCGGCGTGACGGAACTCATCTACAGCGATCCCCAGCGGGGCGAAGACAAGAAAATCGTCGAACTGCCGCGCCATCGCCACTCCATGGGCCTCAATGACCCGTATGCCATGGAATACGTCGATACCTTCCCGGCCGGGACGGACATGACCATCCACATCATGCCGCCGGGAGCCGCCAACCTGCCGGTCCGCTTCCTCGTCGTCCCGGACAATAAACTCCAGCCCATCCGCGAAGCCGTCCAGAGCGAACGGACTGCAAAAGAACGTCAGGCCGCAGCCGCTGCCGAAGCAGCCAAACGCAAAGCCGCCTATAAAGACCAGACCATCCAGCCCGAAACGGAACTCCAGTCCGACAACCAGGGCGAGTTCATGTCCTTAAAAGACCGCCTGGCCAAACTCCAGAAGAAGGATAAAAAATAGTGGTTCTCAAAGCCTCCCCTCATAGGGGAGGTGGCCCAACGGGCCGGAGAGGTTCTTTGGCTTTATAGTTTGTAGTGCGGAGTTTGTAGAAGATGGTTTAAATTTAAAACCATCCGCTAACCACTAGCCACTAACCACTAACCACTTAAAAAGGCTTGTCGCATGTGCGACAAGCCTTTTTTTTACTGCTTCGGTTCTTCGCCGAACCATTTCTTATAGATTTTAGCGTACGTTCCGTCTGCCTTGATTTCCTTCAAAGCTTCATTGACTTGTTTGCTCAGTTCCGGTTTATCTTTGCTGATGCCCATGGCTACGCCGCGGGACGTAATGGGTTCGCCGACGATCTTGAGCTTATCTTTGCCGCCCTGCTGGAGGTAATACTGGGCGACGGCTTTATCGATGGAAACGGCATCACACGTACCGGCTTCCAGTTCCATCCAGCCCTGGGTGTTGGTGTCGAATTCCTTGACGTTGGCCCCGTGTTCTCTGGCGTAATCGGCTGCCTTGGAACCGACCTGGGCGCCGACGGTCTTGCCGGCGATGGAGTCATAACCGGTGATGTCCGTATTGCCCGTCGGGACGACGATGGTGTAGCCGCCCTGGTAATAGACGTCCGTGAAGTCGATCTGTTTCTTCCGTTCATCTGTCGCATCCATGCCGGCGGCGATGAGGTCGATCTGGCCGCTCTTCAGGGCCGGGATGAGGGCGTCGAAGCCGAGGTTCTTGACTTCCATCTTGTAGCCCAGCTTATCGCAGACGGCCTGGGCCAGGTCGATGTCGAAGCCGACGTCCTTTTCATTTTCCGTGAATTCAAAAGGCGGGAACGTCGGTTCCGTGCCGACGATGAGGGTCTTGTCGCCTTTGGCTGCGCCATCTTTTTTATCGGCTGTGCCGTTGGAGCCGCAGCCGGCGAGAAGGGTCAGGGCTGCCAGCGAGGCAGCGACGAGGGTCGTAACTTTTTTCTTCATCATAATGAGTTCCTCCAATTAGGGAATAGTAAGGATTTCGCTGAGATCCTTCATGATTGCCACATGGGGCAGGCGGGCGAATTCCTGGCTCGTCGTCGTTCCCGTCGTCACGGCGGCAAAGGCGACGCCGGCATTTTTGGCGGCTCTGGCGTCGATGGTATTGTCACCGATGTAGAGGACGTCCTTTTTATCCAGGCCGAAGTGGCGGCAGACGGCGTTGATTCCGTCCGGTGCCGGTTTGGCCTTGGCGACGTCTTCCACGCCGACGACGAGGTCGATGAGGCTTTCCATCTGGTATTTCCGCAGGGTTTCGCCGATACGCGACCGGGTCTTGGTCGATGCGATGCAGCACAGGGCGCCGGCGTCTTTCAAAGCATGGAGCGTCGGCAGGGTCTGCGGATAGAGATGGGTGTTGGCCGTCATGTACTTGTCGGAGAAGCGGACCTTGTATTCCCAAATCAGGGCGTTGACCCGGTCCGGGTCCGTTTCCCCGGTCAGGAGGGCCATGGCGTCGTACATGGTCATGCCAATCGTGCGGCGGATAGCTTCTTCAGGGATACCGTCATAGCCTTCGGCCTCGAAGAGGAGCTGGAAGCACATGACGATACCCTTTTCCGAATTGGCCAGGGTGTAGTCGAAATCGAATACGTAGGCTTTATACATCGATTATGCCTTCGGATCGACGCCGAACCATTTCTTGTACAGTTTGGCATAAGTCCCGTCGGCTTTGAGGTCGGCCAGGGCTTTGTTGACCTTTTCCAGGAGTTCCGGTTTGTCCTTGGAAACAGCCATAGCGATACCGGCATCAGCTTTCTTGGCGTCGCCGACGATCTTCAGGTCTTTATCGCCGCCTTCTTTCATGTAGTAGAGGGCGACCGACGTGTTGATGACGACGGCATCACACGTGCCGCTCTGCAGTTCCATCCAGCCCTGGCTGTTGGCGTCATACTGCTTGACCGTAGCGCCGGCTTCCGTAGCCAGGTCTACGCCCTTCGTGCCGACCTGGGAACCGACCGTGCGGCCTTTGAGGTCATCGAAGCCGTTGATGTTGGTGTTATCCTTGCGGACGACGACGGAATAACCATCCTGGAAATACGGTTCCGTAAAGGAAACCTGTTTCTGCCGTTCCGGCGTAGCGTCCATGCCGGAAGCAATCATGTCGATCTGACCGCTGCGCAGGGCCGGGATGAGGGCGTCAAAACCGAGGCTCTTGACTTCAACTTTCGTGCCCATTTTTTCGCCGATGGCATTGGCCAAATCAATGTCGAAACCGATGTATTTGTCGTTTTCCGTAAATTCGAACGGCGGGAACGTCGGTTCCATACCGACGACGAGGGTCTTCTGATCTCCCGAAGCGCCGTCCTTTTTGTCTGCTGAAGAACCACAGCCGGCGACCAGTGTCACAGCCGCCATGGCAGCGGCTGCCAGAGCTAAACATTTCTTGTTCATGTGTAACAACTCCTGTTCATTGCCTAATAAGGAAATATAAAATACAACTACTCGACATAATTATACTATATATAGCGCGAAAAATATAGCATAAAGTGCGTAGGGGCCGCCCTTTAACCTCTCAGACTGCCTTTGGCAGCCAGCTCCCCTATGAAGGGATCCTTTGGCGGCCCGCTGTGAACAATGGGGAAAATACTTGACCGGAATATGCGGTATGATTTTGCGGCCTGCGACCGGCGCTTTCTATGGTTTTGCGACCTGCGGCCAGCTCCCCCATGAAGTAGGATTTTCTGACCTGCAATGTGGGAGGTATCTTAGGATAGCGCTTGAATCCCAACATACACTGTATACCAGTGTTGAAGATGCTGATTTGCGGTTATTAGATAAATTCAATCCATATAAAGCAACTGTATTTTAAATATCTATTAATGTAAATAATATTTAAAATAATATTATATTGTCATGTAAATTATTGTCATTATAGAACATACAGGGTATAATGATATATAAATATTTTTATAAAAGGTATATGTGATTAAAAAATGGATTTCTCCATTTGGATAGGGAATATATTATGGCCTCTGAGATTCAAACTATAAAAAAATCTGTATTAATAAAATGTGCTACTTATATAGAACAATCTCTTATCCCGGTTTTTCAAAAGGAAAACTGGGAAGTTTTCCTTTTAGGAAAGAAAAAGACCGATTTCTGCAATGTAACAGCGTATGATTGCAAATCAGATAGGGATGCTTTGCAACAAGTCCTTTCAGTATATCACTTTGATTTGATTGTTTATGACTTGCGGGAAAAAATAGGCATTCAGTCTATTGCATGCTTGGAAGAGTTTTTGCAAGTCGCTTCTACTAGGAGTCAGGGGAAGATACTATTCTTGTCCGGGGCAGACGTTTTAGAGAAAAAGAGAATACCGGCTATAGAAACTACCTTTGTACAGACTGAGAGTAAAGAAGGAAAGTTGCTATCGCGTTTAGAAGCATTGGCGCTGAGTTGGAAACAACAAGGCCTTCATATTACTATACTACGGTTTCCTGATATCTATGGAACGGGAATGGAACGAAAGGATAACTTTATTTCTCAATATCTTTATGCTTGTGCTGAAAATAAAAGTGTACCTTTATATAGGTCAGATGAGAAGCGGGATTTTTTGTCATCTCAAGATGTGGCATATGCCATTTTTCAAACATATGAACGCGGTTATATAGGCGATTATTTGCATTTTGCTTCAGGAAAGCCTTTGACGTATGATGATTTTTATCATATCGTTTGGGAAAATATGGATAAAGAACCTAAAATCGATTCCCATAAACAGGGACATTTTGCACAGGCTATCCTTGATCCGGAACAGGCTAGGAAACAAATTGGTTGGAAGGCTCGGCACAGTTTGGCAGAAAATATAGCTGATGTGTATCGTGATGTTACTCATACGCTTCTCTTCGAAGAAAAGCGTCGACAAAAAGAAAGACAAGAACAACGAGATAAGAAGATAAAAGAACGGATTATGCCTTATGCAGAAAATGTTATCGGAGCCTTGCTGATGTTGTGGCTTATGCAGATTCAAGGTGGAAGTTCTGTTAATCCAATTGTGCCTTTTGACTTTAATTTCTTATATATTGCCGTTATGGGGCTTTTATATGGACGACGTCAAGCTTTTTTGGCAGTGTTTTTTTCATATCTCATTCTCCTAGTATTGAGCTTCGGTAATCTGGGGTTTGGACTTATTGCTGTTATGTACCAGCCAGCAGAATTGCTCCATTTTCTATCGTATTTGGCTATGGGGGTTATTACTGGGTATATTTCTGAACAGTCAAAATTTCGTGATGATGAGAATCGATGGCAGCATTTGCATGACCAGGAACGATATCGTTTTTTATGCCATATGTTTAAAGCTAATGTTAACATCAAGGATAAGATGTATCGGCAGATTGTTAATTCTCAAGATAGCATCGGCCGTATCTATCGTATTGTCAGCACGTTGGATTCTGTTGAACCGGAAAATATATATAACAAGACAGCATTAGTAACGGCGGAGGTTCTCGATGTATCGCAAATTATCATTTATAGCGTGGGTCGAGATAGTGCCTATCTGCGTCAAAAGGTACGCATTGGGGACATGACGGAAGGAGAACCGCATTCGTTGCGCATTGATGATTATCCGTATCTTCAACAAATGATGAAAGAACATAATCTTTTTATCAATCGGGATCTCATTAAGGGCCTTCCTGACTTAGCGGCTCCTATTATTTATGAAGGCCGAGTTATTGCTGTTATCCAGGTTTACCAGATGGATTTTGATAAATGGAGCACTTTTGAATTAAATCTAATGGCAGTTACCAGCCGTTTAGTATCGACATCATTGGCTCGAGCTTATACATGGGAACAGGAAATGATGGAACGTCGTTATATTCCGGGAACGCGGATCCTCAAGGAAAAAGAATTTGTTCATATCATTGAAGAACTCCGGGAACGCCATCAAATGCAGAAGGGATATTCTGTTACGATTGCTAGGATAGACTTGCCAGGCATGACTTATAAGCAAATCGACCAGCGTCTTGGCAACCAGATACGTCTGGAAGATTACATGGGGATTCTGGGGGACTCAGTATGGATTATGTTTACTGATGTGAATAAACAGACCTTGGCATTGATACAGAAGCGTCTGGCCCAAGGCGGGGTGCTCATTTCAGAGGCTAAGGAGGTAATATGATGATTCTTGTCATGCTGGCGGCCTTGTATATCGTAATAGCCTTAGCCTTTGAAATCGTAATTTCTCGTTACTATGGTATCGTTCAAGCTGCGATAGAAATGAGCCTGATAGTACTTTTACCAGGATTCGGTTTTTTCCTCTTATTATTCCTCCATCTGAACATATTCCTTTTTAATCTGAGAAAAGGAAGCATCGAGCCGGAAAAAGACGAAGAGGAAGTATTTTCTTTACAGGATAGAGGCTATAATGCAGAGATTATTCCCATGAATGATCTTTTCCTTCTTGGGGATGCCAAAATGAAGAGGAAATATTTTACTGATGCTATTCGACAGGACATGGTAAGCAATCAGAATATCCTACATAAAGCGGTTTATGATGAAGACCGCGAGATTGCTTATTTTGCGGTATCCTTGATGACTGCAAAATTGCAAGCACTTAGCAATGAATTATTTCATCTTGAACAGAAGCTGAAAAAAAGTCCGGAAAATATTCCTCTTTTGAAAGAATATGCTGCAAAATTAAAATTATTTCTCGACAGCGGATGCGAAGAACAAATGACGAAAAATAAACAACAACGCTCGTATATATCAGCCTTGGCAGTATTGAATCAACAGTTTCCAGACCAAACCATTTACTATGTGGAGCGGATTAATATGCTCATTATTTGCGGCCAGTTGGAAGAAGCCCGTAAAGCTTGTCAGGAATTTTCTGCCCAACATGCAGACAAGGAAGAACCTATATTGATGGAGATAAAATTATACCAAGCGTTGCATGATGCTAAAAAGTTGCAAGAGCGGGTACAGGCGTTGAAGGCATTACCGAAGCGGCTATCACCTGAAGCATTGCGGATTATCCGGTTTTGGGATAAGGAGGTCGTTCATGCATAGAAACGATGCTTTTTGGATTATTGTCATTGTTTTATTCCTCGGCGTATTTTTCCAATATAACCGCATGGATGGCTTTTTGCATCTGTTTAGCGTTGCGAATACTGCGATAAGTTCAGTACAAAGAAGCGACGAACCTTGGAGCCAGGCAGATACGGTAACGCCAGATACATATATTGTTATTTATGATCCTAGTAGTGTAGAGAGTATGTTTTTACGGCATGAAACAGAACGGATGCTCAAAGAAAAGAAAATGAGATTCCAGAGTATTCGTCATGACCAGCCCATTACGATGAATATGTCAACGATTCGAGGCATTATCCTGTCTACTGGTGAACTGGAAAAAATTGTTTCTTTGCCAGCTGTCTTTTCGTATGTTGAACAAGGTGGTACGGCTGTTGTTTTAACGCGATTAAGCCAAAGCCCGGATAAGCCTATACGCCCGGATATACTTTCTAAATTAGGTGTTAGTCGTTGGGATTCCAGGAGTTCATCGGCCACGGCCTTTGGCCTTACTATGAATACTGATTTTTTAGCGGGTAGTAAGGGAATTCAGGTTGAAGGAGATTATCATTATGAAACGATCGTCGATTCATTGCTCCTTTCCGATGATGCCGTTGTCCATGTTAGCGATAATAGCGGCTCCATACCGTTGATTTGGCAAAAAAATTATGGCAAAGGTACGTTCTATATCTATAATGGGTCTGCTCGCTCTGATAAAACAAACCGTGGCTTTTTGATGAGCTTTTTAGCTCATTGTGGAGACGATGTTATTTATCCCGTTGTTGGCTGTAAGTTGTTTTATATTGATGATTTCCCATCACCTATACCTGAAGGCTATCATGAAAAAATCCGCAGTGAATATAATATGACGACCCGTGACTTTTACAGCCGAGTCTGGTGGCCATATATGAAAGATATAAGTAAAAGTGAACATTTAAAATATACAGGAGTCATCATTGAAAGCTACGGGGATCAGGTAAAAGGCCCATTTAAACCGGTTGATGAACAAGAAGGGCGGAATGCACTCCTTACATATGGTACTGATCTTCTTTATATGGGAGGAGAACTGGGAATACATGGCTATAATCATCAGCCTTTGGTTCCGCCGGGATATCAAAACGATGAACCGGATTATGTACCTTGGCAGAATGAAGACGATATGGAAGAAGCCCTTACGGAAATCAACCGTTATGTCCATGAAGCATTCCCTAAGTATAAATTCCGGGCTTATGTACCGCCTTCTAATATTTTAAGTCCCCAAGGGCGAGAGGCCATTTTAGAATCCCTTCCAGACATTCGGATCCTTTCTTCTTTATATGATGGATCGGCTGAAGAGGAAGCTTATTATCAAGAGTTTCAGCGTGAAGAAAATGGGGTTTATGATATTCCACGCATCACTGCCGGGTATAATCCTACGGGACTCGATTTATATTTTGAATGTACTGTGATTACCTCTATCGGTGTTTTTAATCATTTTGTCCACCCTGATGAATTATTTTATGAAGAAAGCAAGGATAAGACTTGGCATATGATGAAAGAAGGCCTCCAAGAATTCCTGAAGCAAATCGACAGCCGTTATGGATGGCTGACAGCCGTTACGGCCTCGGAAAGCCTGCCGTATTTTGATAGTTATTTTAATTTAGATTACCGAGTCCTGCGGAAGCCTGATGAATTAGAAATTCATTGTTGGAACTATACCCATGAGGCATCGTTCCTGTTGAGGTCGACGAAAGAAGTGGCCTCTTCTAAGGACTGTCATGTACAGAAAATAGGTGATGAAATGTATTTTGTAAAGATAACGGGACCAGAAGCTCATATATATTGGAAAGGAAGTTCACTATGAAAATCTGTTTGTTGACAGAAGGCTCGTACCCATATGTTGTTGGTGGAGTATCTTCGTGGGTACAGATGCTCATGACGGGCTTACCGGAGTTTGAATTCACTGTTTATGCTGTAGGTGCCGAAGAAAAAGATCGGGGGAAGTTTAAATATACTTTGCCCAATAATTGCACGGAAATCCAGGAAGAGTTCCTGGATAAAATTCTAGCCCTGCGCTCCCCGGGGATGCAGGAAAATATTTTGAATAATCAACAGCGGCAGGTTTTGTTAGAACTTGTTCGCGGTGACAGTCCGATCGATATGGCCGGACTCGTGGATATTTTCCGTTCTTGTACTTGGAAGAACCCCTTGGATATTTTTATGTCCTCTGATTTTTTCGAGGTCATTCGCCGTGTATACCGGGAACGCTATGATTATTTGCCGTTTACTGATTTTTTTTGGACATTGCGTTCTATGCTGTTGCCATTATTCTATCTTGTGCAACGGGATTTGCCAGAAGCAGATATCTATCATAGTGTAGCTACTGGCTACTGTGGCATCATTGGTTCTATGGCAGCTGAAGTATATCATAAACCATTTATCTTGACGGAACATGGTATTTATTGTCGGGAACGGGAAGCTGAAATCATAAAAAGTGACTGGGCTAAAGGGGATTTCAAGATTATATGGAGTAATTATTTTTATAATCTGGCTAAGATTGCTTATAAACGAGCCAGCAAGGTTTATACATTGTTTGAGCATAATGCTCGGATTGAAGCCGATTTAGGCTGTGATCCGCAGAAGATTCATGTTGTTCCCAATGGGATTCATATGGAAAGATTTTCTGGCATTCCTAAATTGAAAGACCATGGAGGAACCATTAATATTGGGGCTGTAGTTCGGATAGTACCCATCAAAGACATCCTTACGCTGATTCGGTCTTTTTTTCTAGTTCATCAGGAGATGCCGGATACTTATCTGTATATTATGGGGAATATGGAAGAAGACCCGGAATATGTGGTAACTTGTAAGCGAACAACACAGCTTCTTAATTTAGAATCTGCTGTAGAATTTACCGGTACGGTACAGGTAACGGAATATATGCCGAAAATGGACATTATCGTTCAATCGAGCATCAGCGAGGGACAGCCACTGTCGGTATTGGAAGCCTTTGCAGCTCATCGTCCCGTTATTGCGACAGATGTGGGCTGTTGCCGGGAATTAATATATGGTGATAGTACGGATAGCTTGGGGATTGCTGGGGCTGTCGTACCGCCGATGGATTTCAATTCCATGGCCCGGGAAATTTTACGTCTGGCTAGGGATTTCGAATTGCGCTTTCAAATGGCTGAAGTTGGCTATGAACGAACAAAACGTAATTATACGTATGAACAATTTATTGACTCTTATCGGAATATTTATTTACAGGAAGGGAAAGCAAAATGGCTGGTGTAGGATTTGAGTTAAAAAAATTATTCCGCGCTCGTACAGTGGCTGGTTATCTCAAGGCTTATTCTTTTTCTGCACTGATTACGACGGGACCATTTATCCTGCTTACGGGAATGGTATTGGTTGTACAGCTTTTGTTTCTTTGGTTTCAAGTTCCCAGCTATGAAAATGATATTTTTGTAGCCTCTACGGTGTATGCCTTTATTTTTTCTCAAATTTTCTCATCTGGATTTGTCAAAGTTGTAACTCGTTATTTGTCTGACTGCATATCTACGGATAATTATAATGATTTAACGGCTTCCTGTTTTGGTCTCATCGCTATTCTCTTGTTTTTAGGTAGTATTATAGCTGCTATTTTTTTATGGAATTCTCCTCTTTTATTCGGGGAAAAGCTAGGTGCTTATTTATTTTTTTCCTTATTGATGATCATTGAGGCTGAAAGTCTCTATTTGACAGCGGTAAAAAAATTTAAGCCTCTTATTTGGGGATTTGCCATAGGGGTGTCTCTAAGCATAGTGAGTATCTATTTCATGTTAAAATACTTGACGCTGCAACCGACAATCGCTGCCTTTTTGGGTATCACAGGGGGGTTGACTGTTATTTCAGGCTTCTTTATGATTCAAATCATCCGTTTTTTCGGGATGCCTCGTAAAGGACGTCATTTTGCTTTTTTGCCTTACTTTGACAGAGAATGGCGGCTTTTCCTTTATGCGATTTTGTTTTCGGGAGGAATATTCCTGCCTAATATTATTATTTGGACAAGTCCTAGCTGGGGGGTAACGGTAGCCGGGACTTATCGCTATGCTCCTCTGTATGACATTGTTACTTTCTATGCGTTTTTATCAATGCTGCCAATGATGATTATTTTTGTTGTCTATATGGAAACCCGGTTCTATGAAACTTATTTCAATTACTTTCAAGCCATTACCCGGAAGGGAAATTTTAATGATATTGAAGCTATGCGAAAGACAATGGTTCATACCTTGTGGTTTGAGTTGCGCAGCTCCATGGAATTTCAATTTTTATTTACGATATTGTTTCTGTCTTGCGGGACGTACATATTGTCCTGGGTCCATATTGAAACCCAAGCGGTTAATATGTTTGATGTCCTGCTCATGGCGGTTTACTTTGTGGGTGTTTTTCAAATCTTGGGAGTTATCCTGGAATATTTTAATGCCCAGCGTCAGTTACTTCGTATTACTGTGGTATTTTTTCTGTTAAATGGGGGATTAAATATATTCGGGGTCCTCGTTTTAGGGGAAAGCAGCTACGGTTTTACTTTCTTTATTGCTATGGCTATTTCTCTGTTTTATGCTTGGAAACAACTTTACGCTTATATTATGAATATTAATTATTATATCTTTTGCGGCCAGCCAATGTTTTATCAGCAACACATTGGCTGGCTTACGTTGCTGGCCCGGCGTATGTATGGACCGACCGTGGATTGTTTAGATAAAGAGGATGGTTTTTATGAAACAGAGATTAAGTAGTGCCCCGTTTCGCTGCCTTATTTTGGGAATGGCTTGTACCGCTGTGAGTGTGAGTGTCCGGGCTTCTAATGCAGATACAATGCATGATATTTCTTCGGAATTTGCATCATTGCGCAATGCTCGTGACGAAATACAATATCGCCATCAAGCGGAAGCTGATGACAGGCAAGCCCATTGTGATTTAAAGACAGCTCATCATAATGCGGCCGAAGCTATAAAGAATTGGCGGGAAGCATCAAATAATCTGGCCGTAGCGAAGGAAAATGTTGTGACTTTAGCACAGAATCTGCAGCAGACGCAGCAAAATCTGGATGAAGCCAGGATTATCAGCGCTGAACGGACGAAAGAGGCTATTGCTGCTCAGCAAGCTGTAGCTGATTATGCTGATGGCCTTTATACCATGCAAGGTATAGTAAATGATAAGCGCAATGCCTACGAGTCATTAAACAGTCGAATGCAGACCGTGTCTCAAGAATATGAAGTGGCTATCCGTGATGCGAAAGCGGCGCAGCAGGCTCGGAATGAAGCCATCGTAGCCGCAGCCGTGGAATCGGTAGACTATGCTTTGAATCGTCTTGATGAAGCACAGCAGATAGCTGATGAACAAGAGGCGAACAGCGATAGCGATGTTGAAGCGATTGAAAGTTATTATGATGGACAATTGAATGATTTGAGTAATCAAGTGGAGGCTTCTAGTGATGACCTGGATGCGGCTCAAGAAGAACTTGATAATATGCAGGCATATATGGATGAACTTGTTGAGGCTCAAAATGAGGCAGAGCAGGCAGAAGCTGAAAGTCGTGAGAAAGTGGCTGATTATGAAGCCGATGTTATGAGCCTGTCTGACGATTTGAAGCAGGCTAAAAAAGATGAAATCGATACTGAAATTTATGTCCAAGAAAGCAAAGATTGGATGAACCGGGCTATTTCATTCGAAGGACAACTGATCATAGCAGCACAGCTGCAAGATTATGAATTGGAGCATTTCGGTGAAGGTGCCAGCTTTACAACGGGTGTTGACTACTACTACTGGAATGGCGACTATTCAGGGCATCAACTGTTTATTCCCATGACTTACGCACAACAGGGACGCGTACATGGGCGTAAGGTGGATTTTGGTGTTAGTACGGGCTATATTCGTTCTGATACAGGCGTATCCAATGGTAGTATTTCAGGTATGGTCGATACGCAGTTGGATGTTATGGTTCATAATGACCATCCTATTAACAGCGTGCGTTATCTGTGCAATTTTAATTTTCCTACAGGCCAACATAAATTTTATCAGAATGCAATTGTTCCTGAAGGCGTGGCTCCGTTTACTGATTTTGGGGCTGGTTTTGAATTTACGCCAGGGCTGGAAGTGATTCATCATTATAATGAGCAGGACAGTCTGACTGGGCGTATTCAATATACCTTTCGTGAAAGTTATGAATATTCTAAAGAAGTTAGCCATCGTGACGTATCGCCAGGTGATATTTTTTATCAAGGGCTTAAATATCAGCATATTGGGCCTAAAATGCAGTATTCGATTCAATTTCAACATGATTCCTACGCGCCGGCAAAGCAGGAAAGTATTTTTCGTGATGAATTTGGCTTATGGCATCCAGGAGATACCCAGCATTATACAGATGGAGATGAATGGGATATGCGCCTGTTCTATAACCGTTCAGTAACTCCGAAAGATGAATTATCATTATACACTATTCAAAATCTTACGGAAAAAATGAAAGGCTTTGCGTCTGAAGATTCTTATGCACATTATTATGGAGTTGGTTGGATGCATCATCTCAATAAACAACAAGAATATCATATTATGATGCATTTTAAAGATATATCATCGAGTACGGATCCGTTACATCTTGATCTCAATAATATAGGATATCGTCGGTATTCCCTGGCAGCTGGATATTCATGGCAGCGTTCATCGACTGAATCGATAAGTCTGGATATTGAACGGTATACTCGGCATAATGATGGAGCTAATAGTTATCAGGGCTGGGGGATTGTTGCCAGGTATAATAAGAGTTTGTAAAGGGATTATGCTTTTTAGGAGGTATTTATGATAAGAAAATTCGCAACTGCTGTACTTGTTCTGACGGGGCTGATTTCTATTTCTGGTTGTGTCGGTGCTGACCAGTCACAGACGCCAGAGACCCAAATGGTAAATTTAATAGGGGAAATACGGCAATACACTCAGAAAAAGGATCCTCGTTTTCAAATTCTTGGTAACGGGGCAACAGGTTTATTAGAAGAAACGCCTAATAATAGCGTTCATAATGTTGAAAAACTTATTACTTCTATGGACGGATTTTTAACGGAATCAGTATACTATGTACATGATGGACCGGACAGTGTGAAATCACAGTCCAAAGATTACATAACCTATTTAAAGGCTATGTTTGCTAAACCTAAAATGGCAGGTAAAGCAGTATGGACTTTAGATTATATAAAAGATGCGACGTTACAAGAAGATGATGAAAAAAGGGGACAGGCAGATGGGTATGTGAGTATGGCACTAGCCGGACAGAACCTGGACAGGATACCGGATAAAAAGGCACCGTTTTCCAATACGAAGGACATTAATCGGATACAAGATGCGGAGAACTTCTTGTTTCTGTTGAATCCGGGCTCCTTTTTAAAAAAAGAAGACTATTTAAATGCGCTTAGTAGAACAAGATATGATGTCCTTATTGTTGACTTATACTATGGTGATACGCCTCTTATGAAGAATGATGTGGATTTATTAAAGACAAAGCCACAGGGCGGAAAACGTTTAGTCTTGGCCTATATGAGTATAGGCGAAGCGGCTGATTACCGGCCTTACTGGAAAAATGAATGGAATACGACGAGGCCATCTTGGATTCAGGCCCCGAACCCGGATTGGCCGGGCAGCTTTAAAGTATGCTATTGGTCACCTCAGTGGAAACATATCCTTTATGGCAATAACCAGGCGTATTTAGATCAAATTATAAAAGCTGGATTTGATGGTGTTTTTCTCGATGTTATTGATGCTTGGCAGTATTTTGCTAATAAATGATTTTTTTTTGACATAGAGTGCCAACATATGGATGAACGACGAACGATGAACGACGAATATATCGCCGCAGGCGATGATTCGCGACCTGTGAACAGCGATTTCGCTACAAAGCATTTCACGGGATTCCCACAACGGGCCGCCCTTTGGCCGGCCCCTACAGCGACATCTATGATGTCGCGGCGACCGGCGACCTGCGGCCTGCGTCAAGGATTTGAAAAAAATCCTTGACATATCCTTTACACAGTAGTATACTGAATAAGCTGTCGGGGCAAGGCCCTGACACAGCAGGAGTTTCATCCTGCCGTGGTCTGCGCCATGCAGGCCGGGGTGATTGAACTTTGAAAAAAGTTCAAAAACATCCTTGACAAGCTCTTCTGAGTTTGTTAAAATAAACAAGTCGTCGCCACCCGGTGATGACAACGATGACCTTTGAAAACTGAACAATGAACTGAATGAACGCCAACGTGCGAGGTTCTATTATATAGAACGTCAAACAATGAGTAATACCAATCAATAAACAAGAGCCAAACGCTCTTCCATATATCATGGAGAGTTTGATCCTGGCTCAGGACGAACGCTGGCGGCGTGCTTAACACATGCA
>OGZI01000169.1_pt1 | contig 96459 bp, 81 predicted proteins | sample 1576711 | NCBI WGS metagenome assembly OGZI01 (sample SAMEA3541482, study PRJEB24748) | human gut metagenome | biome: human gut; feature: human-associated habitat; material: faeces | place: China | collected 2012
TGCAATCTGCAATTCCATTTTCATTAACCAGCGCATTTTCAAAAAGTTGTGCTGTTTCCTGTTTCCCCATTCGATTGTAGCAGTAGTTGGAAAATGTTGTACGCTCATCCGTATGTCCTACTACTTTCCGAATTTCATTGATATTGATACCGCTGTCAATCAATGCGGATATATATGTTTTCCGTACCTTATGAAAACTTTTTTCTATAATGTCGCACTGCTTACAGTATTTTGAAATCCGGTACTTGATTGTACGGGTAGTCATTCTTTTTCCATTATTCAGAAACAGAAATTCTTTATTAGACCAGCCGTTCATCTGATTGGATGCCCGAATCGCCTCAATGAGTTTGAGAGCCTGCGGAACCAAAGGAACCTTACGGATACCAGCGTCAGTTTTTGCATTATCCACAACTGTCCGCTCTATTAGGCGAATATGTTCTAAATCGGAGTAATCATACACTTCTTCCTCCATTCTTTGAACATAGAGAACATTGCCTATTATATCTGAATCCTTGATAGCCGCCATCTCTCCCAAGCGGAGGCCTGTCAGAAATCCAAGAGGAACCGTAAGGGGAGCAGTATTCAGAGGATTATTATTAAAGTCCTGCAAAGCCGCCTCTATAATTTGGGGCGTTTCATCCAAGAGAAATACTTGTGATTCATCATTTTTCTTGACGGTTTTTCTAAGCATTTTCTTTTGTAGTTTAATTTGACGGAATGGATTTTCCGAAATAATTCCAAGAGGATCAACGGCATAGTCTAACATCTGCCGTATCAGAATTGTCATGGTATAGTAGCAGGTCTTTGTCATATTATGTTGCTTAATCATCTTATGCGCCCACAGGTCTAATTCCGTTACTGTAAGCTCTATAATAGGCTTGTCTATGATTTTAGGATATGGAAGGTAGAATTTCTTCCAATCGCAGTTAAAACGCCGTATGGACGTTGTAGCGCGTGTATGAACGCCTTTCCATTCTATCCAGGTGGGATATAGTTGTCTAAGAGTCAATTCTTTCCCTTTTTCCTGCTTTTCCCAGTCTTTATAAAAATCAATAACAGCCTGCTTAATTGCTGTTTCCGAAGTTCTTTTCAGCTTTCGCCTCCCTTGCTTCTGGGTCTTGTCTGGCAGATATGTGTACCATTTACCATCCTTCCCCTCATATATGTCATATTTGTGCAACGATAAATAATATTCTTCCTTTTTCATATTGAGTACCTGTTGCACATCCTCGATGTTTAATATACCACTGGCAAGAGCCTCTTGCAAGACCGCCATATCCTTTGCACTTATTTTATTCATTTACGCCACCTTTTGGTGGTGTAAGGATTCGATAATATTTGATTTTGGAATTATGATTAGATTTTTGATTGATTTTTTGATTTGGAATTTTTATATGTAAAATATTTTGGAATAATATATGTTTTCAATATAATTGTTGTTTTGTGTTATTTTTTGTAGTTTTTATAATTGTTTGTTTTATTTAAGTGAAGCCCTACACCCTGTTTTTAATCTTTGAATGGAGAGTCAAATAAAATCTCTCCTGTCTCTGTGTCTACTTCTGGTTCCCATTTTCTGGATTCATACAGAACATCTCTTTTTTGACGAAGTTCTTTGATGTGGGTATCTTCTTGCACCAGATTTAAAACCTCTATATCCTTACCATCAAACCATTTGATTTTGACATATTCATTTTCAAAATCCCAGTAAATGGAATCTGGATTCATTTTCCCCTTTTTTACCACTTTTGCGCGTTGCAATCCCTGAGAAGCATAATATAAATGTCCTCCCAGATTTTGAACACCTGCACCGAAACTTTTCGTAATGTATTTGGTAACATAAGCCGAGGCCGCCTGTAAATTTCTTACTGGTTCAATATCGCAGAATCCAAACTTTTGGCGATAAGCGGGCCAGTCGTAGATAGACATACCTTTTTTTAATTTTCCCCGCAAATATCGAGGAAGTTTTTCTTCTAATGTAAATCCTCTCAAATAATCCGGCGGGATTCCTTTTAAAAATCCATGCATATGCCATCCGCCTTTCTTATGCTGTTCTGGGATTACCAGATACTTGATATTCAATCCTTGCTTTTTTCCATACTCTCGTATGAATCGTGAAAAATCGGTTCTAAATTTAGGAAGATTTTCCCTGTCATACTTTTCTGGGTTAAGGGTAATTGTTAAAAACCATTCCCATTCGTTGCACAATGCCAATTCGTACACTGTATTTCTGGCCCGTATCAAATTGTTTTCCAGCTTCTTTTCATTGACAGTGTTCTTTTTAGCAGGAGCCGCCCTTCCATCACAAACACCGCTCTGGCGTACCTTATAACAGTAGGTCAGCTTCTGCCTTTGTCCGTTATAGTCCTTTAAAATGGCTATGTTATTTTGATATGGCCTTGTACCTTCATAAATGGGATTGAATTCGTTTCTGCCCATCTCAAAGTACCTTCCTGTCACTTTATGATATTTAGTCTAGTATGGCAGGCGGCAAAGCCGCCCACCATGCCGCCTTGCTTACGCTTCGCACGCAGGCGGCAGTTCTCTCTGTACTGCTCTTTTAATATAATCGTTCAATAACTCATGGTCAGTCACTTGCGGAACCACAAAGGGAGTAAAATTTGTTCCATTGATAATCAAATAGCCTGTACCTTGTCGGCGATTTGGCTCCATCTGTTTTTTGTAATCATGGAACATCATTTCTTTGCCTTCCTCTGAAAGGTTTCCCATTGCTATTACTAGATTGATACAATCTCTGGATTGAATATAGGCGACGTCAAGACGCTGCATACACAATAACACATGAATATTGAAGGAGCGCCCCAGCATAAGCAAAATCGCCAGTTTCTTTTTTTCTTCTTCCGCAACCTTCTTGTCTAAGCTCAGAACGTAGCTGGCCCATTCATCCCATACCAGCAGGAGAAAATTCCGACTGCTGTCTTGACCGGATTGTCTCTTTAAAAAGCAATTATAAAAATCATCAAAGCCTTTTTTACATTCTGCATAACGATAAAATCTTTCTGTTCCTGCAAGAAAGGAAAAGTCTGAATCGCCTTTAAAATCGCAGATATAAAATTGGCAGTCCGAACACTTTAAAGAAATTCGAGCCAGCAAAATTTTTTCCGCATAGGTCTTGCCGCTACCTGTGGTTCCGAATATGGCCCCATGCGGGGCCACATCCGTATTCCAGATGACATATTTTTCTATACCATATCTTAGATAGGCTTCATTCAAAAACAATTTATAGTTCATCTTAGAAATTCCTGTCATACACATTATATTGTTTGCCACTATCCATGCTATTGTAAAGCCGCTCAGTCCGATACCGCAGATAATTCTCGTTTGTGATTGCGACATCAATTTGAACATAACGTGCCAAATCCTGGACGCCGTCTACCATGATTGCTGGATAAGCCATGCCATTGTAGAAAGTTGTAGTTTGATTGATGCCCATCAATTCATGGTTGTTCAAGCGTCGTTCCAACACGCTCTGAATGATTCCCATAGCCTCAAACGGATCTGTTTTGACAGATAGGTCTTGTTTTCCGCACAGAAAATGAAAAATTGCGGCGTTGCTTACGATGTCATGATGAACAGGGGCTTCAATCTGGCTGGGGGTAGAAGGCACTCGCAGATGAAGCATATCCGCAGTTTCTGCAAGTATAGAAACCATGTTTGTCCTTAATAGGCTATATGTGCTATTTAAAAATACAGGGTCGTAACTGGCCTGTGCTTGCTCCGGCAAAGCAGGAACTTCTTTTTTCTTTGAAGAAAATCCAATGATAGCCATGATAATAAAGCAAATGCCGCCAACCATCATTGCAATTTCTTCTCCATAGTTCAAAAAAAGAGAGATAATCCCACCTAAAAATGCACCTATTGACAAAGCACCAAAAATTATCAAAAGGATGTGACCCGCAAATTTCCACCACCTTTTTTCTTCAATCAAACCGTACAGATATTCGATATATTGCAGTCCGAATTCTAATATTTTCACAACAATGCTCCTCCTGTCTGTATGAGGAGGGAGGTCGGCCCCTCCCTCCATTATTCTTTTTATGCGTTATTTAAGTGGTGTAATTCCGGTGACTCTGAGATAAGTGCCATTTTTACCTGTCGTGGAAAGAAGTTCAACATCATATTCATTCCCACCTTCGAGCATTGGGAACAGTTCCTCGGGAACCTTAATTGTATCAATAATTTTTCCATTCTCTTGGGCGATATTAGCGGTAAAACTGGTTCGTACATTACCTGCGGCATCCGTAAATACGGTTGAGTTTTTTCCTATCAAGAGAACCTTTGCCGTCATTTTCATTTTTCTCACCTCCTCACATAAAAAAATACAGCTCCCACCTCGAAATAGCGAAAACTGCACAAAAAAAAGACGCTATCAAGACGGGAAAATTGTATAACAAAACACACTTTCGTTATACAATTCAAAACTTCCAACTAAAGGAAGTCTAATTCCTGCCCTTGCCTGTGGCGGTACAGGAATTCCCTGCCTAGGTATGATGACCCAAGCATTGATAGCGCCGTGATAATTCAACGTTATAGACGTATACTATCACATTCTTTTGAAAAAGTCAAATTATTTTTTCAACGATTTAAAATATTGCACCAAATCCAATAGAATCAAAACTTCTTTGTCATTAAGAGAAGAAATATCCAATGTGGAAGTTTCATTTACACCAAGCAAATAATCTGTAGATACATGAAAAAGCTTTGCCAATTCAATAATTAGTACTGTTGAAGGAACTGAAATACCCATTTCCCAGGCATTAACGGAACTTCTGGTAATGTTTAATTTTCTTGATAATTCTACCTGTGTCCATCCACATTGTTCCCTCAACTGTTTTATTCTTTCTCCTATCATGCTATACCTCCGCTATTATGTTAATTTAACCAAGAAGATATCGCATTATCCAAAAGATGTTTTAAATTGACTTTTATGCTATTAAAAGATATACTGTACTTACAACAAGAAAACTTCATAAACGAAAGGCAGGGCACAATGAAAAAAACAAACATTTTAAAGATTGTCAACCTAGCGGCTATTCTTGCACTTATACAGTCGATATCTGTCTATGCAGGTCAGTGGAACGCTGGAACAGGAGAAAACGCTGGACACTGGTGGTATGATAACGGTAACGGTTCTTACACTACAAATGGTTGGCAGTGGATTGACAGCAACAATGATGGTGTTGCAGAGTGCTATTACTTTGACCAGAATGGTTGGACACTCAGCAATGTTGTAACACCAGACGGCTTTATGGTAAATGCGGATGGCGCATGGACTGTATTTAACCAGCCAGTTACTAAAGTAGTGAACATTGACGGTAGCATTGGTGGTTACGCAGAAAGCAGCAATGGTAGTGGTGCAACTTCTACTGATATCGACAACGATTATGAAGAGTCAGTATCTGATGTAGATGTAGATGATGATTCTCGCTGGAATAGAGAAATGGCAGAAGAGTTTGTAGATCTTCTTAATGAGTATAGAGTAAAGAAAGGCTATGAAGAAATTGAAATGACAGATGATGCTCAGTATTATGCAGAGATTCGTGCTATGCAGATTGTGGATAATTATTCTCATGATGTCGATGACAATGAATATATTAATGATAATCCGTGTACTAATGAGAAGATTACTAAAGGAGTATACTCTGCTAAAGATGCTATTGAATCTTTTAAGTCTTCTAGTGCACACTGGCATGGTTTATTAGGTGCCGAAGATGTATATGAGTTCGGTGTTGGATTCTATAGGATGGATAATGGTAAGTATGCTGTAGCAGTTGATATTAATGAATTCAATGAAGATGGATATGCTTATGCAGATTACATTAAGTAAATTAAATAACTCAAATAAGATAACAGCTATCTGAGTGTAGATAGCTGTTATCTTATTATAAAGAAATATAGGAGGTAAATATGTAGAAAGTAGTCAAGGGTTGATAGACAAAAACCGTCTATCAACCCCTATTCAAATTATGGTTGATTTAACTACACAAAAATCTGTCAAGAACAGGCTTTCGTTTGTAACCACAAATTCTTGACAGATTTTTCTCTTAATCCACCAAATATTGCAAAATAGATTTGAGTACCTCTTTGAGTACCTTGACATAAGAGGACGTGCAAACCCTTTCTTTTCTAAGTATTTGTGAGCGGCCATGAGAGTTCGAATCTCCCTTCCGCTACTTTGAAACCCTTGATTGTTCAAGGGTTTTTTTGTTGTTCCAAAACAGCTGTCAGCACCAGCGCACAAGGGACACTGCCTTTGGTGCGCCGGCTCATATCTGTTCAGAAGGAAACAGCCTGCATCCCTTCCCAGATGCAGGCTGTTTCTGATCCTATGCCTATGCGTGCAGACGGTATTCTGCGCCAAATGCCTTTTCCTTTTTCCTGATTAACACGGCCAATCCCGCAGCGAACGCCGCCACAGCTGCCAGTCCCGGCACAAAGCCGGCTCCAACTGCTCCTGTTGTGATAAGGGAACCTATCTGATAGATGAAAAACGCGACCGTGTAGCCGGTGCACAGCTGCAGTGCGATGCCGCCCCACAGCCATTTTTTATTCTGCATTTCAGAATTCATGGCTCCAAGCGCCGCGAAGCAGGGCGGCGTAAAGAGATTAAATGTCAGATAAGCGAGGGCCGCCGCTTTCGTAAGCCCCATAACCATCGCCACTTCATTTCCTCCGCCGACCAGAGCCAGCTCCTCTGTGTCGATAAAGTTAGTCAGCCCGTATACGACCGCCAGTGTGCCGACCACATTTTCCTTCGCAATAAAGCCTGTAATCGCTGCCGCCGCAAGCTGCCATACTCCAAATCCCAGGGGAATGAGCAGCACTGCAAATGGAGCGGCAAGGGACGCCAGAATGGAAGTATGCTCCATCCCCTCCTCCACTATCTGGAGCTGCCAGTTGAAGCTCTGCATAATCTGTACTGCTGTATTGCAGACAAGAATAATCGTGCCCGCCTTCACAATATAAGCTTTGCCGCGGGACAGCATGGAAAGCACCGCGCGCTTCAGGCTTGGAATTTTATATTCCGGCAGCTCAATGATAAAGAAAGATTTCCTGTACTTATATCCCGTAATTTTATTGACCAGCAAAGCTCCCAGAAAAATCAGCAGAATGCCAGCCAGATACATGGCCGGTCCAACCCAGGAAGCGTCTGCAAAGAACGCTCCGGCAAATAGGGCAATGACCGGAAGTTTTGCTCCGCATGGCATAAACGGCGTCAGCATGGCTGTTGCCCGTCTCTCCCTTTCATTGCGGATCGTCCGGCACGCCATAATGCCCGGAATCGCGCATCCAGTACCTATCACCATTGGAATCACAGATTTTCCAGAAAGGCCCACCCGTTTAAAAAGCGGATCCAGAACAACCGTAGCGCGGGCCATATAGCCGCAGTCCTCTAAAAGCGCAATCAGGAAATACATAACCATTACCAGAGGCAGGAAGCCGACTACCGCTCCTACTCCTCCGATGATTCCGTCCACTAAAAGCGCCTGCCAAAATGGATTGGCCTGTTCTGTCAGGCCTGCAGCCCAGCCCTGGAACGCCTCAATCCAGCCCACCAGCCAGTCCGCAATCCATGTTCCGACGGTAGACTGTGATATGTAAAATACCCCGAACATGACAGCGGCAAAAACAGGAATTCCAATCCATTTGCTGGTGAGTACAGCGTCAATTCTGTCCTGTTTATTTCTATCCTTTGTAAAAACCTTTCTCGTTTCTACTGCTTTCACAATTCCGTTTACAAATTCAAAGCGCGCCCGGTCTGCCGCTTCCACTGCCGCTTTATCCTGCAGATCGATGTCCTCCTGGTGGTAAGGAGCCGTCTGTCCCCGCCCTTTTAAGGCAGCCGCCTGATTAACCGCCTCCTTCAGGCCGTCCCGGCCAGAAGATGTGGAAATGGTCTGGACAACAGGACAGCCCAGCCTCTGGGACAGACTTTTTACGTCAATTTCCGTCTTTTTCTTTTCTGTGATATCGCTTTTATTGAGAGCAACTACCACTGGAATCCCCAGCTCCAAAAGCTGTGTGGTGAAAAATAAGCTTCTGCTTAAATTCGCCGCATCCACAATGTTGATAATCACATCAGGATTTTCATTTTTCACATAGGCGCTGGTAATACTCTCCTCAGAAGTAAAAGGCGACATAGAATAAGCTCCCGGCAAATCTACCGCAATCAGCTCCTCCTCCCCGTCAAAATAAGCTTTTTTAATCGGGCTTTCCTTCTTCTCTACCGTAACACCAGCCCAGTTTCCAACGCGCTCATTTCTCCCTGTGAGCGCGTTGTACATGGTCGTCTTTCCGCTATTGGGATTTCCTGTCAATGCAATTCTCATCACTCATCTGCTCCTCCTTTGTGGTTTTGGTTAACGCAAACTAACCTATATTCATAAAAAATAGTGACCGAAATCACTCTATCCTAGATTGAAATAGCCTGCGCTAAATCAGTATCCATGTTATATCTGCCATCTTTTACAGATACCACGCATCCTCCTTTTCGGCGGGCGATTACAGTAATCGGTTCTCCGCTGTAGCACCCGAGGGAAAACAAAAAAGCGTTCAGCTCCTCGTCATCCGTGACAATCTCTTTTATAATATATTCCTCTCCCTCTTTCGCTTCCCATAGGTTCATATCTGCGATCCACTCCGTTCTTTCTATTTTTATTCTATTCGCTTCGGTTAGTTATAACTTACTTTAGTTAGTTTAAACTAATCTTTTCTGTTTGTCAACCTGTTTTTCATTTTTGCAGTATATGTCTGCACTGATTTTGGGCAGAGAAAAAGCTCTGCACATTTTTATGCACAGAGCCTTCGTTTCATAAACAGCGGCCATTCAGCCCTGCATCAGCTTCTCAAATTCTTCGGCTGGCATTGGTTTTCCAAAATAGTAGCCCTGAACCAAATCGCACTTCTGCTCTTTTAAGAAATCCACATACTCTCTGGTCTCCACGCCTTCCGCCACCACCTCAATCTGCAGTTCTCTGGCAATCCGGATCATGCCTTTGCTCACTATCTTTCCCCGTTCCTTTTCTGTTTCCTCAAACATCCTGCCGTCCAGCTTAACCGTGGAAACTGGAATACTTTTCAGGGTATTTAATGACGAATAGCCGCTGCCAAAGTCGTCCATGGAACAGGAAAATCCCATGTCCTTTAACTTCTGGACAAAGCCGATCAGCATCCCCTGTCCGTCTAACATGGTGTTCTCGGAAATCTCAAATTCCAGAAGCTCCTTGGGAACCTGATACTTTTCATAGATGGGCAGGAATTTGTTCTCGAAAAACTCCCAGTTGCTGAAATGGGATTTTGACAGGTTGACCGATATCTTTACCGGTTTCACACCGCTGTCCAGCCATTTCTGAATCAGCTTCAGGGCAGATTCGAAAATGAAATAGTCAATTTGGCGCACAAAGCCATTTTTCTCAAAAAGAGGCATAAATTCTCCCAGAGGAAGCATTCCCTTCTCCGGATCAATCCACCGGAACAGGGCCTCCGCTCCAGCCAGACTCTCATGCTCCAGCTCGTATTTCGGCTGAAGATACATGTGGAAGTGTCCTGCCTTCAGAGCCTCTTCCGCCTGTTCGTGATATCTGCGGTCTCTGTCCCGGTGGTCCTGGAACGTATAGCCGTAGATTTCCAGATGGCTGTTCCGATCGTGGCAGTCAGGGCTTTCCTTCCGGCAGTAATTGGCGCAGTCCAGCGCGTGGGCAAAGGTATCCTGCTCCCCTGCAGTCTGGTACGCTCCCATAGACAGAAATAATTTTTCCTTAATCGGCAGATCCTCCAGAAAATATACGGAATCGTCCAGCGCCAGCAGCCGTTTTAACAACAATTCCGGATCCGTCCCCTCCAAAAGAAGATAATACTGATCTGCGCTGGCTCTGCACAGCACCTCGTTTTCCTTCAGGCAGGAGCGCAGCGCTTCATATACTCTCTTCAGCACCTGATCGCCTACCGCATGATCATACCAGTTTTCAATTCTGCTGAACTTCTTAATATCAATCACTGCAAAAACAAAGGCTTCACCGCCCGCCCGCATTCTCTTTTCAACGGCCATACGGAAGGCTCTCTCATTCGGTCCTCCAGTTAAAGCATCTGTGTTCTGGCTTTTCAGCGTCAGCTTCTGATAATAAAATACCAGAACCGCCCACGCAATGGTCAAGCCGAACCAGAAATATGGAAGCAGCTGCCAAATACTGTGCGGCCCTGTCTGGTACTCCTTCTCTGACCGGATGTAAAACCACAAAAGCCCTGCACTGACTGCTGTAAAAATGAAGAAGCGCGTCTGATAAACGCGTTTTTTCTTTTGAATATCCATCTTCCCCCCCTTGTCGCCGCAAGTTCTTTCCCAAGTAAGAAAGAATTCCAGCGAAATAAAAAATACCCATCTAAGGCGGCAAAGCACTCAAATGGATATTTTTAAATCATTTCGTTTCTCCTGCGCCTACTCAGCTGCGTTCAGATTTTCCTTCTCAATCATGCTCTTTAACTGTTCTACAGTCACGCCGCTTTCCGAGATAAACTCGGCAATCGCCGTCAGCTCAGAGGACTTTAACTCCTCCTCTAATTTTTTCCTCTCTGCCTTTAAGCCTTTCAGTGTTTTCTCTATCTTAACAATCTTCTCGTCCAGTTTTTCTAACTGCGCCTTAATAATTTCGCTCTGTGTTCTTCTGACTCCTCTTGCCATAATAGATACTCCCTTCTATTCTGTTTATTTTCTATAGAATAGGATACCATAACAGAAAACTTTTTACAAGAAAATATCTGCTCATAAATAAATCGCAGGAAAATTTATGTTTTTCCTGAATGTGAAAAAATTTTTGTCAAAATATTCAATTTTAGGTTGACATTCTTATCGAAACGTGATATCTTAATAGAGCGTTAAGCAGTGCGGCGGAATAGCTCAGTTGGCTAGAGCATACGGTTCATACCCGTAGTGTCGAGAGTTCGAATCTCCCTTCCGCTACTTTAGAAACCCTTGATTTTTCAAGGGTTTTATTTTTTTCTAAAAGCCTTTCTGTCTCCGGGCCTGTCCCTTATCCAGCTGGGACTTACATTTTTATTAACCTTTTCTAAACTCCCTTGAACCCCCTTCCGGAATGTGCTATAATCTCCCAAAGTTATTAAAATCGTGTTAATATGATTCTGTATCCTTATTGAGGAGTGATGAATATGAGTTCATTAAAAAAACTAATCAAAAAATACGGCCACATCTGGATTATGGCCTACTTTGCCATCTATCTTCCATGGTTTCTCTATCTGGAAAAGCATGTGACGACCCGCTATCATGTAATGCACAGCGTGGTGGATGACTGGATTCCCTTTAACGAGTATTTTATCATCCCCTATTTTCTCTGGTTCGCATACATTGCGGCTGTGATCCTCTGGTTCTTTTTTACAAACAAGGAAGACTATTACCGTGTCTGTATTCTTCTGTTTACAGGGATGACTTTAAGTCTTTTAATCTGCACTCTTTTTCCAAACGGCACTGATTTCAGGCCTTACGTTGACCCGGAAAAAAACATATTTGCAAAGGCCGTCTCTCTTCTGTACGCCACGGACACCTGCACCAACGTGTTCCCAAGCATTCATGTTTATAACTCTGTGGCCGTGCATATCGGAATCATCCGAAGCGAACAGTTTAAGAACAACCGGATCGTGCGCCTGATTTCCGGCGTCCTTATGGTTTCTATCTGTATGTCTACTGTATTTTTAAAGCAGCACTCCATTATTGACGTGGCCGGCGCTCTCCTGTTATGTGGAGCCGTTTACCCGCTGGTCTACGCCCCGGGCGCTCAGAGGTCCCGCGAAAACGATCAGGAAGGCGTTTTAATACGGTAGCTGTCCAGAGAAAGCTCCATAAAATTAATTACATAACAGTCTTTAAACGGCAGCTGCCGGATATCTGATAAAACGTCAGATACCCGGCAGTCTTTTTTATATCCTATTAATCTGTAACCTCCGTTTTAATTAAATCCGTAGAATTTCTGCGAGATTTTATAGCAGGCAATGGACACCTTTCTGCCGCTCTTTCCCGGCAGATTGACTCCCTGTCCCAAAAATCCCCAGCGCAGGCGGATATAGAGCGGAAGGTTCTGCTTCTTTAAATACTGCCACAGCTCCTTTTTCTTCGCCAGATTTTCCTCTGTCTCTGAACGGATAGCCAGAATGGAGGAAACGGTCATCATAATCTCCAGATAGCGGATCATGTAGCGGCGCAGCTTGCGGTTGGGAATCTTCATCACATCGTAATACCCTAACATCAGCTTCGTCACCCGGATCTGCTGATCAATCCGGCCAATCATCACCGTCTCATTGACAGACTGATCGTCTCTTCCAATAAAATAGCGGTAAAAGTTCACGTCCAGATAGTACATGGATTTTACGTGCGGAAGAGGCTGGTACACGAAAATATTGTCCACATAGAAGGTATGCTTGGGAAGCTCCAGGCCGCAGCCGCGGAGAAGCTCCGTCCTGTACACCACGGAGTGCATCAGAATATACTGTCCCAGCATAAACATGCGGACGCTGCTCCAGTCGATCAGCTCGTCCTTGGGAATAGCCGTTCTGTAGTTCATCACCGCCTTGCGCTTAGCTCCCTGCTTCTCATAGACAAAGTTGGTCAGAAGCATGTCCAGCCTCTGATTTTCATGTGCAAACCGGCGCAGCGTGTTAAGCACCTCCCGGTAGGCCTCCCCATTCACCCAGTCATCGCTGTCCACTACCTTAAAGAAAATGCCCTGAGCGTTTCTGAGTCCTGTGTTAACCGCTTCCCCATGGCCTCCGTTTTCCTGGTGGATCGCGCGGCAGATGCCCGGATAGTTCTTCTCATACTGATCTGCAATCTCCGCTGTATTGTCTTTTTGCGAACCGTCGTCTACAATCAAAATTTCCACTTCCTCCCCGCCGGGAAGCAGGGATTCGATGCACCGCTCCATATAGGCGGCGGAATTGTAACACGGTATGGCAATCGTCAGAAGTTTCAAAAGTATGTCCTCCTTCTATGCGTTGTATGCTTCCATCTGTCTGCCCACTTCGTCCTCGCAGGCCCTCATGGCCAGAATCGTCTTCTCCAGAAGCTGGTCCAGATCCCAGCCAAGCAGATCGGCTCCGGCCCGGATCACGTCCCTGGAGCAGCCGGCCGCAAATTTTTTGTCCTTAAATTTCTTTTTCAGGCTGGAAAGCTCCATATCCTTAGCGCTCTTTGACGGCCGCATCTTAGCAGCGGCCCAGATGAGCCCTGTCAGCTCATCTGCCGCATAAAGCACCTTCTCCATCTCATGCTCCGGCTTTACCTCCACTCTGTGGCCATATCCATGGGACACTACGCCGTGAATCAGTTCTTCAGAGATCCCGGCCTCCCGCAGAAGCTCCGGCGCTTTCAGGCAGTGCTCCTCCGGGTACAATTCAAAATCAATATCGTGGAGAAGCCCCACAAGGCCCCAGAAATCCTTCTCTCCGCCGTAGCCAAGCTCCTCTGCATACCAGCGCATCACGCCCTCCACGGTCAGCCCGTGAAGGATATGGAAGGGTTCTTTATTATATTTCTTTAAAAGTTCAGCCGCCTCAGCTCTGCTGATTCCCGCATCCATGCCATTGTCCTCCTTGCTCTCATTTGCTATCTTTAGTTATATCAAAATATTCTGATTAAATAAAGCGTTTTACTGAAACTTAAAAGAAATGAAAGATTTTTATGGAAGTTTCCGGGACGTTCATCCACCTGGACAGGCACGTTTTCAGGCAGAGCCAGATTGTCCGCTTCTCCACCAGCTCTGCGGCGCAAATCGGATAGCTGGAAAGCAGGGTTTCTCCCAGATAGTAATCGGCTCTTCCCACCGGATCCCCCTGTTTCACCGGCGCGGACAGCTTCTCCGGATATTCATACCGCACATCCGGTCTCTCTCCCTCCCTCATCAGTACCCGCAGGGAATTTCTGCCGTTCCCCCTGATTTCCAGGGGAACCGCGTCTCTTACTCCGTTCTCCACCCGGGCCTTCGGAAACGTCTTTGCGCTGTCATAGATTTCCTGATACTCATATTCCTTTAAGGCGTAGCTGGAAAGGCGTTTCATATCCTCCCATTTCCATGTTTTATGGGGCGGCCAGCCGCACCCTAGGAGAGCGGCGATGAACGTTTTCTCCCCTTTTCTCACAGCTCCTATGTAGCAGTAGCCGGCCGCTCCTGTAAATCCTGTTTTCCCTGTCAGAGCTTCCGGCATCATATTTAGAAATGCATTATGATTTCCGCAGTAAAAGGAGCGTTTCCCCGATTCGTCTGAAAACGAGTGGGAAGCCGTTCTCGTCAGCTCCAGAAATTCCTCCTTTTTGGGGGAAGTCTGAATGCAGTACCGCATGATCCGGGCCAGATCCTCCGCTGTGGTGGAGTGGGGCGTCTGATCGGACTCTCTCGCCTTATCCAGCCCGTTAGGCGTCACAAAGCAGGTATCCTCGCAGCCAATATCCCTGGCCTTCTGATTCATCAAATCCGCAAATCCCTCTGCCGAACCGCCGATGTGCTCTGCTACCGCCTCCGCGGAATCGTTATGGGATTCCAGCATCAGAGAATACAGCAAATCCTTCAGATAATACTTCTCTCCCTCCCTGATCCCCAGCTGCACGTCCGGCATAGACGCCGCGCAGGCGGAAACCTCCACCAGATCCTCCGGATTTCCCTCCTCCAGGGCCAGAATACAGGTCATAATCTTTGTGGTGCTGGCCATGGGCCGTCTCGTCTCCCCATCCTTTTCATACAGAATTCTCCCCGTCTCTGCGTCCATCAGAACTGCCGACTGGGCGTGAAGGGAAAAGGAAGGCTGTTCTTTCTCCTCCCCTGTGCCTTTCGGAAGCTCTGCCAGGCTGCTGCAAAGGGGCTGTTTTAGATTTGCAGCCGTTTTCTCCGCTTCCATTCCCGGAAGGGATACGGCCAGAGCGGCCAGGCCGATTCCCAAAAGCGCGCCTTTCATCTCCCGGCTTTTCGCTCCTTTTCGTCTGCTTTCCTGTTTCAATCTCTCACTGCATTCCTTTCCTGCCAGCTTATTAAAACTATATGCAGACAGAAACTGCCCTATTCAGAAACAGACAGCCGGAGCTTCCTGCCCTTGCCAGCCTGCCGCCCCTGTGATACAATCAGTGTCATGAAACAGACATTTACTTATCAAATTACAGAACAGGACCAGGGCAGGACCATTGAACAGTTTCTGCGCCTGCGCGGGTTCTCCCGGCGTCTTCTCGTCCGTCTCAGAAAAACGGATCACGGAATCTGTCTGGGAGCCGGGGGAGAAACCCCTGTGTATACTACAAAAATTTTATCTGAAGGAGATCTTCTCACCATCCGTGTTCCCGACGATTCCCCATCCGGACACATCGTGCCTGTGAAGCAGGAATTTACCATTCTCTATGAGGACGAGGATTTGATGGTGATTGACAAACCGGCCGGTATGCCGGTCCACCCCTCCCAGGGAAACTTTTACAATACTCTGGCCAATGGAGTCGCCTGGTATTTTGCCCAGAAGGGAGAGGGCTTCACCTTCCGGGCCGTCAACCGTCTGGATCGTGACACAACCGGCCTTCTGATCATTGCCAAGCACCTGCTGAGCGCTGCGCTTCTCTCAGAAATGGTGGCAAAAAAGCAGATCCGCCGCCAGTATCTGGCCGCTGTGTCCGGAAAAACAGAGGAGTCCGGCTCTGTCTGCGCTCCTATTGCCCGGGCGGACGGCTCTACCATCGAGCGGTGTGTGGACGAGGAACGGGGGGAATACGCCTGTACCCACTATCAAAGGCTGTACTACTGTCCGGAAAAGGACTGTTCCCTGATCCTTCTCTCCCTTGAGACGGGACGAACCCACCAGATCCGGGTGCATATGAAGCACATCGGCCACCCTCTCTACGGAGATTTTCTCTACCATCCTGACTACCGCTTTATAGGCAGACAGTCCCTTCACTCCTTCCGGCTCTCCTTCTCTCATCCTCTGACTGGAAAGGAGATGACCTTTGAGGCCCGGATTCCAGACGACTTTTCCTTCGCCGTACCGGATGGATGTTCTGTTTCCGGCTGTCCGGTGCCTTCTGGCCGTCCGGACAGGCAGGCGTAAAACTGCAGGCCGGAAAAACACATCTTTCGCAGAAATTTTTTCCTGCAAAAAAGAAAGGAGACCGCTCCGGCTTTCACAACTGGAAGCCCGGAGCGCGTCTCCTTTTCATCATATCTGAATGTTTCTCTTAGCGTTTCAGATTTTTTCTTACAAGCTCTGCATACTGCTTTCTGAGCAGGTCTTTTTTGCGCTTTAACTGGCCGCAGAGCTCTCCTCCGATAGACAGATTAGCGCCGAACGGATCTACTACAAATCCGAGCATATCTGGATTCCAGCCTACTACGGAGCACAGATCGTCGAACGTCAGAACCGCCGTCTCGCCTTTATACTCCTTATCCCAGAGAAGCAGCTGGGCCGGTGAAGTAAACGCCGGGAAATATTTCTGTCCCTTGGCATTGGTAAATGTGGTAAAACGCATCTTCTTGCCTTTTCCAGATCCAACCTTGCGGCTCTCCTCCTCTGTCAGCTCTGCCGTCACTGCAGGAACCAGGAATTTTCCAGTCATAACGACTTCTTCCATCACAGCGTTCAGATTCTCTCTGGACGGATTCTTCTCCCACTGGGAAAGAGCCTCGATAAGCTTCTCGTTCACTTTCTTCTTCTCCGGCTGCTTCTCAGCGGCCTTTTTAGGAGCAGTCTTTTCTGCCGTTTTCCTTGAGGCAGTCTTTTTCTCAGCCGTCTTCTTTGTGGTTGTCTTTTTCTCAGCCGCCTTCTTCTCGGAAGTCTTTTTCGCTGCTGTTTTCTTCTCGGCAGGCTTCTTCTCTGTCTCCGGGGTCTCTGCGCTGCCGTTTGTCTTATTTATATCGCTCAAAACATTTCCTCCTTAACTGGTAAAGCTGTCTCTCAAGGCTTTTCGTCAGCCATAAATTCTAGTTTAATATGTATTATCCCAAAAGTCAAATATTTTATTGCTTTTTTAGCGTCTGAGCCCCTTGGGATAATGGTTTTTCAGTGTCTGTCCGGCCAGCTTGGCCCAGCCGATAGGATATCCGCTGCCGTTTCCCGCCACCGTAACAAACGTCCACCCTTTATCGGCCGGTCCGGCACCCTGCACGCTCTCCTCCTCTGCCAGCTGGGAAAGGCTGACTGCCTCTCCTTTCAGGTAAGCGGCCAGTCTGGGGCTGTCCGGATTCATGCGGCAGAAACGCAGGGCGTCCTTCTCTCCCAGCCAGAGAGCCAGGGCGTGGGAAGGCTCAAACCTGTTCTTTTTCATGGTTCCCAGGTGAAGCCCAGGCCTAAGCACCTTCAGCCCGTCAAAGGAAAGAAGCTCAGGAGGCAGAAGATACAGCTGTTCTCCGTTTAAGGTAAGCTCCCTGCCGTCTAACAGGCGGGAAAGCGCAGAATCCTCCCCCAAATCCGCTATGGTCTCCTTTAAGAAGCTCTCATAATCTCTCAGAGCTTTTCTGTCTTTCCAGTAAGCCGGATACGTTCTCTTTCTGCCGTCCTCCCAGCCCTCTGCCTTTTCCTTCTCCAAAATGGCAATAAAATGCCCTTCTCCCCCTGTTTTGTGGGGCCAAATCCGTACTGCGCGCGCCAGCTCCGGCCGCTCTTTGGCTCCCCACTGAGGTACGCCGCCTGACAGGCCCTCCGGCTTTTTCACTTCTTTGATATGAAATTCCGGATGGCGGTCCAAAAAGGCCTCCACTGCCTGCTCGTCCTCCTCCGGAGAAAAGGTACAGGTCGAGTACGCTATGGTTCCTCCCGGCTTCAGCATTCCGGCCGCGCAGTCTAAAATATAGGCCTGCCTCTCTGCGCAGAGCTTGACGTTGTCCGGACTCCACTCTCCTCTGGCCGCCTCATCCTTTCTGAACATTCCCTCTCCAGAGCAGGGCGCGTCCGTCACAATCCTGTCAAAATACTCCGGGAAATGACGAAGAAGGCGGTCCGGCGTCTCATTAAATACAGCGCAGTTCCCGATTCCCATCCGCTCCACGTTCTGGGACAGGATTTTCGCCCTGGCCGGGTGAATCTCATTGGCCGCCAGAAATCCGCGGCCCTGGAGCCTGGACGCGATATGGCTCGTCTTCCCTCCCGGAGCCGCGCACAGATCCAGAATCCGCTCTCCCGGCTTCGGATCTAAGAGAGACACCACCGCCATGGCGCTGGGCTCCTGGATATAGTACACCCCTGCCTCATGGTAGGGATGAAGGCCCGGGCGATCCTCTTTTCCATAATAATAACTCTCCTCTGTCCATGGAATCGGAGACAGGGAAAAAGGCGCTTCCTGTTCAAACTTCTTCCGGCTGGTTTTCAGAAGGTTCAGTCTGAGTCCCTGCTTTCTCTCCTTCTCGTAGCTTTCCAAAAACTCTGTATATTCCGCGCCTAAAAGGCGTTCCATTTTTTCTTTAAATGCCTGCGGCAGTTCCATCATGTTTTCCTCGCTTTGTTCTGTTTCAGTAAACCTTTATTTTTCATTTTTTCAAATCTTATTCTAACATACCTGCGGCGTCTTGGGAAATACTAATCCCTGCGAGGAGGATTTTTTCTATGTTTTTTGATTTTTTCGGTTATTTTGCCATCCCGTTTCTGGCGGCTGCCCTTGCCAGAGAGACGGATCTGTTCGCCACCAATTTTTCTTCCATCCGGACTGCCAGCCACAGGCAGGGAGAATTCCTTCTGTGGAGTCTCTCTCTTCTGGTGTACTTATTTCTGTGCATCCTCCCTCTGTGCTGCCGCCTTCAGGATCAGGGCCGCCGTCCGGGAGCGAACGGTTTCTTTCGAAAAAAGCAGCCCTTCCCTGTAGTTTTCTTCTTCCTCTTCCCTGCCGTTCTCCTTCTGACAGCTGTTTTCACTCCTTATCTGCCTGAAGAGGAACCTTTCTGGTCACAGGTCCACGTCTATACCTGCGTCTGGTCCTCCGTAAGCTTTTTTATCCTGCTGGCTCTGTCTGTTCTGCCAGTCTATTTTCATGCCTCGTCCAGGCGGGAAGGAAGAGCGCTCCTGTGCCTTCTCATCTTAAACGCCGCCTTCTGCGCAGCTTCCTACCTGATCACAGGGATTGTCAACAGCGCCATGGAGATTTTCTATACCTTTGTCTGCTGCGTCTGCGCAAACCGCTTAAGGCTGTTTTTCTCCCGCCCTGTTTTGAAAAAAATCATATAAAAAAGGCACGCCTGAAGCTCTTCTGCCCCGACGTACCTTTTCCGGCCACGATCTTCTCAGCTTTTATAACTGGATTCTGTACTCCTCAGAGCCTGCGCCGTTTACTGCATAATAAGCGGCGTTCTCCTCTGGCTTTACATACACGCTGATGGTCTCGATCTCGCTTTCCTTGTGTCCTGCTGCCACAAAGGCCTTCTTAGCCTCCTCCACAAGGCTGTCAGCGGAGATTTCCTTGCCCAGATACTGGACGAACACCTGCGCCTTTACCTCTTTTTTAGCAGCTGTCTTTCTGGCAGTGCTTCTCTTGGCTGCCGGCTTCTTAGCCTCTGTCTTCCCAGACTCCGCTGCCTCTAAAACAGTCTCTGCTGCAGATACAGCCTGATCCTTTCCTTCCTTTGCCGCTGTCTTAGCTGCGGTTCTCTTTCTTGGTGCTGCCATTGTTCCCTTTCCTCCTAATAAGCTTTTATGTGAATCCCCTTATGAAAAATCCCATGATGTCGCAATTCTCAGGAATTATAAGCCCATTTTTTCGATTTGTCAACCGAGGCAGAAGCTGGAGGAGCAAAAGCTTGAGACGGCAGGGATACGGCTCTCACAGCAGAAAAGAAATTTTCCGGCAGCTTCCAGTTGGAACAAGGAAATTTTCTTTCCGGCCTTTCTTTTAGTTGTTCGTTCCCCATCGGAAGTTCGGAACCACATCGCTCCACTTGTTGATTCCGATGACTGCCTTTAAGTCCTCTGTCTCCTCCACCGCTTTTCTGGAATCTATAATCTTGAAAATCGGGTAGATCCTTTTTCTGTCAAAACCAACAGGCGCCGCATTGGCCGGGGAATTGGGATTTGCCGTCCACAGGCCAAACGCCATGCTCAGAGACGCCTCGTGGGGATTATCTACCTGGCGGCTTAAAATAAAGGAGTCGATGTACGGATTGCTGTCTACCAGGAAATACGCGTAGGCAAAGGCTGCCGCCTGCTCTTTCTCCACATTTCCCCTGGCAGGACTCTGGGAAGTAAAGCCCTGCTCTGACAGGATAATGTGGCGCACCTGGCCTGCGCTGTTTAAAAGCTCCGGCCGCTGGAAGTAATCTGTCAGAACATGAAGATTCTTAAAGTTTACCACCTTAGAGTCCACGCTGTCCGTTACCTTTTCATTTTCCAGCCAGAACTCCGGCTCCTGAAGGTTAACCGGGTAAGGATGGTAGGCCAGGTTCCAGTCAATCTGTCCGCCCTTCTTAATCTGGCTGCTGAAGCAGTCAATTAAATCTCTGGCTCCGTAGCTGAGGGTTTTGTTCTCCTGCACCCAGTTGTAATCGGTGGAGAAGTAGACTCTGGCGTTTGCATTCTCGCTGCGGATGGCGGCGTACATCACGCGGAACATTCTCTCATACACAGCCACATACTCCTCCAGCGGCATGGGGCCTGTATAGTTCCAGATCTCCTGATTATTGATCTCATTTCCGATAATCCAGTTGGACACCTGGCCGTAGTTAGGATCGCTTCCATTGTACCGCTCTGCCAGAAATGCCATCACTGCACGGCAGGTCTCAAAGCCCTCGGGAGTGGAGGTATTAAACATATAATACTGGGAGGTTCCCGTCTCCTTCACTCCAGGGTAGAGAAGCTCCGGATGGGAGGTATTCCATCCGTTTAGAATAATTCCCGTAATAATGATTCCCTTATTGGAAAACATGCGGATGGTCTTATCGTACTCCTCCACGCGGCTCTTATTAAAACGGTATGTCTTTCCATTATAATCGTAAGTTAAGGCTCCATTGGGATCCAGAAACTCCCTGACAGAAATGTTGATGGCCGTGTGCTTCACGCCAAGGGACATGGCGTCGTCCAGCATGGACAGCTCGATATTTAACCCCTTCTTCGTCTGAGCCTCCGGAAACGGCTCCTGGTAATCAGAGGTGACTTCCGGGTTCGTCACATAGGCCTCGTTGCTGACAGGCTCGTAAACGCCTCCCCTGTTCACCGCCACCACATATCTGGCAAACAGCGGATCCTCATTCTGGTTCTTGTCGAAGGGCAGCGCAAAGGATAAGCTCTCTGTCTTATCTGCGGCAGCTAAATAGTCGCTTCTGCCTTCCAGAGACGTCTCGTAAGGCATCAGATCAAACAGATAATATTTTCCGTCGTCCGCCGTCTCCGTCTTCTGGCCGGCTTCTCCCTGCCCCTCATCCTCTGTATGAACGGCTGTTCCTGTAATTTTAATCTGGTTTCCATCCACAACGCAGGACGAAAGGTCTTCTGAATCCGCCGCAAACACCGTTCCTGCAAACAGGCAGGCAAACACTGCCGTCGAAGCCGCCGCCTTCGTCCATTTTAAATGTCTCATTCCATCCTCCTGTCTCCTGCTTCAGCTGTTTTTATCACAGGACAAGCTCCTATGACGTGAATAAGCGTCCCGCCGACAGCAGGACGCCCCGTTTCAAGCTTTCTACTATTTCCCCTACCTGCAAACCCGCGCTGCGTGTTGTCTGCTTTCTTATTTGCAGACTCGCAAACCCGCGCTTCGCGCTTTCTGCCTGCTGCGCAGGCTGTTTGCTCGTTATCTCTCCAAAATGCGGCTGCGCTTCGCGCATCCGGCGCTGTCTTCGACAGCTCCCTCATTTTGTCGATACAGCGTCAGGTGAAAATAAATGTCTGCTTCGCAGACGCTTATTTTCCTTCTGACGCTGTATATTATACCGTGGACACTAAGTTCGTATAACACCTCACTAAGTGTCCAGGTATGACTCACACTAGGTTCGTGAAATACCTCACCAAGTGTTCCTATTATACCATAATCCGCGGCGGAATAGTCTTTACAATTTTCTTACAACTTTTCAGCTCTGATTAAGCAAAGACCACGCCATATACGCTCACCAGTCCTGAGATGGTGACAACACCTACCAGCACAGGAGTAAGGAAACGGATGCAGAGAATCCACAGCTTTTTGAGTTTAAAGCCCACTCCATTTTTCTCAATCTCCTCCACCAGGTATTCTGGCTTCCATTTCCATCCAATATAGTAGCACATGGTAAGACCGCCGCATGGAAGGAGAATATTATCTGTAATCATTCCCACAAAGTCGAAGACGCTGTAATTGGCGATCACCACGTCTCCCAGCACGCCGAAGGATAAGGCGCTTGGAATACCCAGAAGGAAAATCAGGGTTCCGATAATCAGAGTGGCGCTTTTTCTCTTCCATTTCAATGTGTCGATGGCAAAAGAGACAGATACCTCTAACAGCGCGATGGCGCTGGTCACGGCTGCGAAGAACACAAGGGCAAAGAATGCCAGAGCGAAGATCGCTCCTCCTCCAATGCTTCCAAATACCTTGGGAAGGGTTCCGAAAATCAGTCCCGGCCCCTGTCCAGGCTCCAGTCCAAAGGCGAATACAGCTGGGAAAATAGCGATTCCTGCCAGAATTGCTACAGTCGTGTCAAGGCCTGCCACGCTGGCGCAGCTCTTGGGAATGTTTTCCTTATCGTTTAAGTAGCTTCCGTAGGTAATCGTGATTCCCATGCAGAGGCTCAGAGAGTAGAATACCTGTCCCAGCGCTGCGGTGATGGAGCCCAGCGTAAAGGTGGATTCCTGGGGAGTGAACACAAAGGCCAGCCCCTTTCCCGCTCCTGGAAGCGTCACGCTTCTGCCGATGATAATCAGAAGAAGCACAAACAGCATGGGCATCATAAATTTGGATACCTTCTCAATTCCGCTGACTCCCTTATAGCAGATCACCGTTGTGGCCAGCATGAAAATAAAATGCCACAGCACCGGCTCTGCGCCGTTGGAAATAAAGGCATTAAAATCAGCCGGAGCGTCAAACGTAGTGGCGTAGCTGACAATATACTTCAGAATCCATCCTCCAATTACGCTGTAATAGGAAAGGATGATAAACGCCGCCAGAACGCCAAAGATACCTACCACTCTGGCGTGTGGGTGGATGTCCGCATAGGCCTGCACCGGATCATGGCGCGTCTTTCTTCCCAGGGACATCTCCGTGATCATAACTGGAATACCTAAGATACAGATAAAGATCAGATAAGCGATCAGGAAGAAAAATCCTCCGTTTCTTCCCATTAAATAAGGAAATTTCCACAGATTTCCCAGTCCTACGGCAGCTCCTGCCGTAGCCAGAATAAAGCCAAGCTTGCTGGCCCATTGATTATGTGCTTTCATCGTAATCGTATTCTCCTATTTTCTCTTTTTCATGAATATAAATACCAGTCCGCTGAGTCCCATTAAAATCGGATAGAAGCAGTACGGAATGATCTCAAAGGGAGTCAGTCCCGTCAGGCTGGCCGCTGCTAAAAGCTGGGCGCCGTAAGGAATCAGCCCCTGTCCCATGGAACTGAACATGTCCAGAAGGGACGCGGAACGCCGTGGCGTCACGCCGAATTCATCGCTGATCTCCTTCGCAATTGGGCCTGCCATGACAATGGCCACCGTATTGTTGGCCGTACACATATCGACTACCAGGGAAAGAGCCGCAATGCCAAGCTCTCCGCCTCTCTCGTCGCTGATCCGCTTCTTAATAAAGGAGAGGACAAATTCAATGCCGCCATACTCCTTCACCAGAGCCACAATGCAGGCAACTATCATGGAAATAACGGTGATATCGTACATTCCGGTAATGCCCGCTCCCACGTGGTTGAACATCTCGGCCACTGTAAAGGCTCCTGTCGCCACGCCCACGATCAGGGACAGCACAGTTCCAGCCAGCAGAATAATAAAGACATTCACTCCAGCCAGCGCTCCGATTAACACAACCAGATACGGAAGCACCTTGAATACGTTGTAGCTCAGCTCGTACTCCATCTGATAATCTGCGTCCTTTGCCAGCACCAGGAACAAAACCATCGTCAAAATGGCAGCCGGAAGCACGATCAGAAAATTCTCCCTGAACTTGTCCTTCATCTCGCAGCCCTGGGTTTTCACCGCCGCGATAGTCGTATCGGAAATCATGGAGAGATTATCTCCAAACATGGCGCCGCCTACCACGGCTCCGGCGCACACTGCCATGGAAAAGCCTGTCTTCTCGCTGATTCCCACCGCAATAGGAGCCAGAGCTGTAATCGTTCCCACAGAGGTTCCCATGGAAATGGAAATAAAGCAGGCAATCACAAACAGCCCGGCCACCGCCACATTGGACGGCAGAATGGAAAGGCCCAGATTAACCGTGCTGTCCACGCCTCCGGCGGCCTTCACCGCTCCGGAAAACGCTCCGGCAGCCAGAAAAATCAGACACATGGTGATAATATTTTCCTCGCCCACTCCCTGTGCCGCCAGCTTTATCTTATCGGCAAAGGAAAGGCTTCTGTTCTGGATAAAGGCCACAAACAGCGCGATTAAAAAGGCCACAATGGCCGGCATGCTGTAAAAATCGCCTGTCAGGAAACCGGAACCCAGGAAAATAAGCAGAAACACAAGGATCGGCAGAAGAGCCGACGCCCTCGCCTTTTTTTGCTCTTTCATAAAAATCCCTCTCTTTTTTTATAGTCACAACCGATTATATCTGTTTTTTCCAGTCCTTTCAAGGGAAAAGTCTCCAATTTTGGAAAAACTGACAGGCCTGCGCCATATATATGAACTATAATCATGGAAGCGAGGTATCAATATGGAAACCTATAATTACGATCCATCCGCCCAGGCAGGCAGTGAAGCCAGAACAGCGGAAAACGAATCAGCGGTCTATCACCGCCCCGGATCCGGCTCGGTCTCTGATCCAAACACAGCTCCCGGATTCGGACCGGCCGGCCCCGTCACCCCCTCTCTGCCCGGAAATACCGGCGGCTGCATAAACTGCGGACCCGGGCAGGGCGGTCTCTCAAACTTATTAGGCAACGTGCTGTGGGCCTGGGGATCCTTCCCTTCTGTCTCTCCCTCCGGCATTGCCCATGTCCGTTTCTACAACGCCGCCTCCATCCGGGAGCCATTAGATATTTACTTAAACGGACGCTTGGTAGTGTCCGATCTGGACTACATGAATTTCACCCGCTATCTCCACATTGTGCCCGGAAACTACCTCTTAACGGTCTATCAGCGGACCAACCCGGGCGGAGAGCCGATTATCAACAACCGCGTCCAGTTCCAGGCCGGCAATTATTATCTTCTGTCTATCCTGGGAGGGCCGTACGACTACTCGGCTCAGCTTGTAATCTCCTAGCTGTTTTTTCGTCTGCTCTGTTCTTAGAAAAAGAAAGAGACAGAACCCGCAGTCATATGCAGGCTCTGCCTCTTTCTTTTTAGTTTTGTATCTGATTCTTCTGGCCTTCCCTTTTTGGATGGCACATACCAGAACAGCTGCACCCGCCGCAGTTTCCTCCGCAGAGGGATTTCCCATTTTTCCTGTCTTTTACAATGCTTCTGACTGCCAGAAAGACAATTCCAGCTACCATCAGGCCCACAATTAAGGTGGATAATCCAGATACCATCAGTTCCATCACAGTCACCCTTTCCAGCTTAAAACTCTATGCGTTTCATTTCCGTGTTTTTAGTATTATATTCCCGTTCCTGTTCCGTATTCCCCGAATCCTTCTTCTCTCCTGTCCGGGCCATACGGACTATCTGTCCGGAAATAAAGTTAGTTTTTTCTAACTGTTATTAAGTTAGCACATGCTAACCCGTTTGTCAACTATTTTTCGCTGTGTTTTTCTTTTATGTTTTTCTTTCCCTGTTTAGATTCGGCTGACTTTTTACCATATTTTTGATATAATGGACAGCGTCAGGATACAAAGGGCAATGTCCCTTGCACTGACGTCAGTAAGGAATAGTAACAAAGGAGAGGGTATATTGAAAATCCAGCAGTCAGCAGAGGACTATCTTGAGACGATTCTGGTTTTAAGCCGCAAAAAGTCCCAGATTCGTTCCATTGATATTGTCAATGAATTGGGCTACTCAAAGCCCAGCGTCAGCGTAGCCATGAAAAATCTTCGGGAAAATGGATATATCTCCATGGACCGGGACGGCTATATCACGCTGGAAGAGCCGGGACTCAGAATTGCCGAGACCATTTATGAGCGTCACACCTTTCTGACAGGATTTCTTGTCTGTCTGGGGGTAAGTTCTGAGACGGCGGCTGAGGACGCCTGCCGTATGGAGCACGTGATCAGTCCGGAAAGTTTTCAGGCCATGAAGCGTTTCGCTGAAAAAAATCTAAAAGAGCAGGATGTGCGGTAAACGATCTGAAAAGAGAGAAGCTTCCGGCCAAAACAGGCGTGGGAATCTTCTCTCTTTTCTTTTTCTATTTTCTATTTTTTCAATTACATGCAGCGTTTCTCAAGAATGTCCGCAAGGGCGCTCTGGCTGCTGGTGTGGCAGCGCACCACCTCCGTTCTGGTTCCCCGCGCTCCCTCCACAGCTGCCCGCACCATTTTATGGGACACTGTGTTCGTAAACAGAACCAGCAGATCTGGACTTCCTACCTGTTTTCCGAATTCGGCGCTCATCTGGGTAAATACCTTTGCTTTACATTTAAAATTTATGCAGATCTGTTTATACTGGCTGACCATTCTGTCATGTCCGCCTACGATCACAACACTCATGTGCCTCTCCCTTCTCTATTTTATGATTCCGCCAGCTGTCTTCCCAGTTCCTTCAACGCTTCCTCTGCACTGGCATCCGGCGCTCCGCAGCAGATGGCGTCCTCGCCGCCCAGCACATAGGCCCCCGCCTGCTTCATCCGGTCGCTCCAGTCTCTCATCCACTGACCGTCTCCCCAGCCGTAGGAACCGAACAGGCCGATGGTCTTTCCTGAAACGTTTTTTTCAGCCGCCTCCACAAACGGCTCCATTACGCTCTCCTCCAGCGTCTCATCCCCCATAGACGGGCATCCAAAAGCTGCTGCCTGGAAGGAAGACAGCTGTTCTGCTGCGGCTTCCTCCGCAGGAATAAGAACCGGCTCTTTTCCAGCCTCCCTGATGCCGGACGCTACCATCTCCGCCATAGCCGCCGTATTTCCTGTTCCGCTCCAGTAAACAATTAAAATCTGATTCATTTTCGTATTTCCTCCTGATAATTTTTTTCTGTTCAGACTGCTCTCAGACACAGACCGCCTGCTTTAAGCCGCCGCCGTGAGGCTGTAAACCGGCTGTCCCAGAAGGGACGCGCAGATCTGCCCCAGGCTTTTTCCCCGCTCCGCTTCCTTCACCACCCGCTCTCTGACCGCCGTATAAACTGCGAAGCGTTTTCTGGCTTCCTCCGGCTCCCGGTATACCTTCCAGTAGCCGGAAAAAAGAAAGTCTCTCCCTTTATGCTCGATAAATCCCTTCACATCCCAGATGGGATATTCTAGTATCAGGCCGATTTCATGGGGAAATTCTCCTTTTCCCTCTGCATAAAGCCCGTACCGCGCCGCCAGCCCTGAAAGCGCCTTCGAAAGCTCCATAGAGCTGTAGCCAAAGCCCTGAAAAAAGCTTCTGGTCTCCCTGCTTTTAAGAATCTTTTCTGTCTGCTCTCTCCGGTACAGAAGATAGACAGTTCGTCCCTCCCCTGCCCAGAGACATTTGCAGTCAACTCCCGTTCCGCGGAGGACAAAGGCCACGTCCTCCTCTGTTCCCTCTGTTGTAATTAATATATTGGAGGCCTTCACGCCGGCCAGCACCTGCGCGCAGTGAAACGCCGCCTGCTTCTGAATTGCATTCTGCTCTCTGCTGTATAACCTCTGATCCATCCGCTGTCCTCCCTGCTCTTTGCTTTTCATTTATTTTCCCTTAATCTGTCTGTCGCTGTTTCTTTAATTTGTTTGGTTAGCCTTATCTAACTCTTGCAGTTAGTATACACTAACCCACGCCTTTTGTCCAGCACTTTTTATTTTTTTCAAAAAAAGAAGCGCTTCCTCTGTACCAGCCAGAAACGCTTCTCTTCTTTATTCCATATCCAGTTATGATTTTCCTGCCCCGGCCAGCACTTCCTCCATCTGGCCCTTCAGGGTCCGGCCATAAATGCGGTTAATGGCGCTCTCCGCCTTTTTGCGCAGCCGTTCCTGTTCTTCAGGGCTGGCCCCGGCCATCTGGTCAATGTATTTCTGCGCCTCGTCTGCCAGCGCGTGATCTCTCCTGTAATCGCCTACCGTATAATTGGGGGAGAGGACATGGGAATCGTCATAGCCCTCCAGGTACTCCCCCCGCCCCTCCTTTTTAATATCTTCCTTCTCCGCTTCCGGCGCCGCAAAAGCCGCTTCCGGAAGACCTGCCGTCAGTCCCTCCATGGCCTGCTTCCAGATAGAGGCCGGATAGGAGGAACCGTAGAGAGAGGAGAGAGTCCGTGGGGTGTCGTAGCCAACCCACACGGTCACTGTGTAGTAAGGCGTCATTCCGCAGAACCAGCCGTCCTTGCTGTTGTTGGTGGTTCCCGTCTTTCCGGCCGCCTCAATCCCGCTCTTCCAGCCCATTCCCCGGGCGGTTCCCCTCGATATAACGCCCTTCATAACGTCTACCATCACGGCCGCCGTCTGCTGGGAATAAACCTCCTTCGGCTCCCTTCCTGTGTAGATGTCTTCCCCGGCCAGATTCTCCATTCTGACAATACAGTCCGGTTCCCGGTACACGCCTCCGTTTTCCAGGGCGCTGAAGGCGCCGGCCATCTCCTCTGCCGTAACGCAGTAGGTAAAGCCTACCAGGGAAGCCGCCATATTGTAATCGTCCGGCACAATTTTATCAAACTGCATCTGAGTCAGGTAGGAGAGGCCCCCCTCCGGCGTCACCTCATTAAACAGCCACCAGGCCGCTCCGTTCCGGCTCTTCTCTACCGCCTGGCGCAGGGTAATCCAGTTGCCCGGAAGGGAGGCCACATCCGCCTTCGGCTCCTTCGCAGCGTCCACGTTTATATCCTTCACGCTGGAAAATGAAGCGTAGCCCTCTTCCAGAGCCGGAGCGTAGACAATCAGAGGCTTAATGCTGCTGCCCGGCTGGCGGAAGCTCTGAAAGGCTCGGTTCAGGGTATAGGTGCTGGTCTCCTGGCTTCTGCCTCCCACAATGGCCTCCACCAGGCCGGTATCGTTATTGACAGCCACCGCCGCGCCCTGCAGCGCGTAAATGCCGTTGTCCGCCGTCTCCGCGTCAAAGGAGAGCACCTGATCCACCGCGCTCTGCAGGATTTCCTGCTTGGCCGGATCCAGGGAAGTATAAATCCTGTAGCCGCCCGTATACAGCTCATCCTTAGCCGCAGCGTAGCTTTCCTCGTAGGCTGCTTGGTAAGACTTGTAATCGTCGTAGCTGGAAAATCCATACTCAAACGAAAATCCCTCCCTCTCCATCAGCCAGCGCACCGCGCAGTCGATGGCATAGGTCGTCTCATAATTCCGCATCTCGTAGGAATTTCCTGTCACCGTGATCTCCTCAGCCACCGCCGCGTCATGCTCCTCCTGGGTAATGTAACCCATGGTCAGCATGTCTCCGAGAATCTTATCTCTCCTTGTCAGGGCATGATCCGGATGGCGGTACGGATTATAGTAGGACGGCGAGTTTGGGATCGCGCACAGATAGGCGATCTGGCTTAAGCTCAGCTCGTCTGCATCCTTTCCGAAATATCCCTTGGCAGCCGCCTGCAGACCGTAATATGTATTGGCGTAATTGATGTCATTGACATAAAATTCCATGATCTGTTCCTTAGAGTACTTCTCTGTCAGATCCATGGCAATCAGGATTTCCTTCACCTTGCGCTTGATGGACACGTCTCTGGTCAGATACCGGTTTCTGGCTAACTGCTGGGTAATCGTGCTGGCCCCGTGGACCTCCTCTCCCTTTGTGAGAATAAAATTAATTCCCACCCGGAGAATCCCCTTAAAGTCTACGCCGCAGTTCTCCCAGAAGGTTCTGTCCTCAATAGCAATAAACGCGTTCACCGCATCCTGTGGAATTTCCTCATAGGGAAGGTACTGGGAGTCCTCATCCCCTGAAATCTTGGCCAGCACATTGCCATTTACGTCGTAGAAATAGGACGCCTGGCCCGGCAGAAAATCTGCCTCCGTGCTGTTTGCCACCAGTCCGTCCACCTCTTCTTTGCAGATGGTGTAAAACTTCCATCCCAGAAAACCGCAGCCTGCGGCAGCCACAAAGAGGATCAGAAGAAACATCAGAAAGAACCGCTTCCACAGCCGTCTCCAGCCCTTTTTCTGTCTGGCGGGGCGGCGTCTGCGTCCAGCCTCTTCCTCTGTCCTTGCAGCTGGTTCCCGACTTAACGGATCCGGTCCGGCGGCCTTTTGCTGTCTGGCGCCTTCCTGCTCCCCGGTCTCTTCCTCCAGAATGCTCTGAATCTGTTCGCCCAGCTCCTGCTGCACGGCTTCCTCTGCCCTTCTCTCCTGAAGCCGTTTCGCTTCCTTCCTGTCCTGTCTCTTCTGCGCGTCTGCCGGCCCCGGCGTCTTCTGCCCCTGCCGGCCCCTGGTGTGCCCGCGTTCATTTCTCTCTCTATCCATGTTACTCCTTTTTCTGCCTGTACCAGTTTCGTCCGTGCATCGTCTTCTCCTGCCCTCTTGTTCTCAAACCCATATTCTGTGAGAGGGGCAGAGCTTTTGTCTATTTTACCGCGTTTTCCTCCATAATACAACCTGTTTGCAGTTCCCTGCACGACAAACGCCAAAAATGCGGCTATCTGCGCAGCAGTACGGCTATTTCATGGACGATTACGGGAGCGGCCGCCAAAGGCAGAAGAAATCCCCATTCTGACAGGGAAAGGACGCAGGTTCCAAAAGCCTGTGTCAGAGCCGGAATCTCTGTCACCGCAGCCTGGAGAAGCATTCCCAGTCCGAAGGCCAGAAGCATCAGCCGGTTGGAGCACAGGCGGGATCCAAAGACGGAAGAAGAAACGTCCCGCATCCCCACTGCGTGAAACAGCTGGGAAAGGCTCAGCACGGTAAAAGCGTAGGTCTGGGATTTTAATAAAACCTCCGGATTCTGCAGACATTCCCTGACTGACGAAAGCTCCATGGAACCAGCCAGCTCCATGGGAAGCCGGAAAAATGCCGTGAGGCTGACTGCTGCAATCAGAAAACCGTATCCCAGGGTGACGAACCATCCTCCGCCTGCAAACAGACTTTCTCCAGACTGTCTCGGTGGCTTCTCCATCAGACGCCTGCCGTCATTTTCATCCACTCCCAGAGCCAGGGCAGGAAGCGAATCTGTGATCAGATTGATCCACAAAATGTGGCTGGGCTTTAAGGGAGAGGCCACCCCGGCCGCAATCGCTGCAAACATGGTGGCAATTTCCCCGAAATTGGAGGACAGCAGAAAAATTACTGATTTTTTAATATTCTCGTAAACGCCACGCCCCTCCTCCATGGCTCTCTCAATGGTGGCGAAATTATCGTCTGTCAGAATCATATCGGCCGCCTGCTTGGCCACGTCGGTTCCCGTCTTTCCCATAGCGATTCCAATGTCTGCGTTTTTCAGGGAGGGCGCGTCGTTGACTCCGTCTCCCGTCATGGCCGTGATGTGGCCCGCCGCCTTAAAGGCGTTTACAATTCTCACCTTGTGGCCAGGGGACACTCTGGCAAATACCTTTAAATGCTTTATTTTTTTCTTCAGCTCGTCGTCCTCTGTCCGCTCCAGCTCCTCCCCCGTCATGCACTGAGTCCTGTCCTCTGCAATTCCCAGCTCTTTTGCAATAGCCAGAGCCGTGTCCACATGATCCCCTGTGATCATGACGGTATCCACCGACGCCTTCCGAAACTGCCCGACCGCCTGTTTCGCCTCGTCTCTGGGCGGATCCATCATGCCGGCCAGTCCCAGGAAGGTAAGCCCCTTTTCCTCCGGTCCTGCGGCATCCTCCTTCGCTGCCGCGGCCAGCACCCGAAGCGCCTGGGAGGACATCCTTGCGGCTGCCTGCTCCGCTTCCCTGCGCTCTGCCTCAGTCATGGGAACCGAGCGGTGGTTTTTCCAGATATGTGTACACTGCCTGAGCACGCGGTCCGGCGCGCCTTTGGTGCAGGAAATGCCTGTCTTTCCCTGTCTGTGGAAGGTCGTCATCATTTTCCGGTCCGAGTCAAAGGGAAGCTCTCCTTTTCTGGGCATTTCTCTCTCCCTCTCCTCCTTTTCAACGTCTGCCAGGCTGGCAAACTGGAGAAGGGCCAGCTCGGTCGGATCTCCTTTTTCCTGCTCTAACCGGGCGTCGCTGCACAAGGCGAAGCACTCTGCCAGGCGTTTTGAGGGTTTTTCCGCCGCTGCGTTTTCCAGCGTCCTGATTGTCCCGTCCTCATACCACTGCGTTACGGTCATCACATTTTTAGTCAGGGTTCCCGTTTTGTCTGTACACACTACGCTGACAGCTCCCAGCGTTTCCACTGACGGCAGTTTTCTCACAATAGTTCCCGCCTTAACCATCCTGGTAACGCTTAAAGCCAGCACAATGGTGACTACTGCCGGAAGTCCCTCCGGCACGGCGGCTACTGCCAGCGATATGGCGGTGATAAGCATTTCCATCACGTCCCGCTTCTGAATCACCGCCATGAGAAAAAGAGCGGCGCACAGGGCTACCGCCGTCAGACTGAGCACCTTTCCCAGTTCTCCCAGACGTTTCTGAAGAGGCGTCTCTTCCTCCGGCGCCGCGTGAATCATGGCCGCAATCCTTCCGATCTCCGTTCCCATCCCCGTGGCTGTTACAATCCCTTTTCCGCGGCCCGAGGTCACATAGGAGGTCATATAGGCCATATTTTTCCCTTTTCCGGATCCGTTTCCGGTTCCGGACTCTGACGCCAGATAATCAGCGGACTTGGACACAGGAACCGACTCTCCCGTCAGGGCTGATTCCTCAATTTTAAGGCCTGCCGACTGAATCAGGCGCATATCGGCCGGAACCTGGCAGCCGGCTGTCAGAAGCGCCAGGTCGCCTGGAACCAGCTCCTTGGCGTCAATTTCTATCTCCCTGCCGTCCCTGACGACGGATGCCTTCAGGCGGGTCATCTGCTTTAAGGAATCCAGAGCCTTCTGCGCTTTTCCCTCCTGCACTACCCCCACAATGCCGTTTACAGCTACCACAATCATGATAATCACTGCGTCGCTGTACTCCCCCAGAAGCACGGAAATCCCGGCCGCTGCAAACAGCACGAAAATAAGAGAGTCGCAGAGCTGCCCGGCAAACCGTTTCAGAAGCGTTTTCTGCTTTTTCTCCTCCAGCTCATTGCTTCCATAGTGTTTCTGCCGCTCTTTTACGTCCTCCTCCCTCAGCCCCCGCTCTCCGTCAGCGCTCAGTTTCTTTAACGTCTCGTCTATGGTTTTTCCTTCATACATGAATGTTCCCTCCTTTGGACAGCCGTTTTGCCTTTTGACACTTTATGAAGGGCAGAATTGTTTTAGAACTGCGGGGAAGATCGGAAAAGAGCCGCCGGGAAGCAGGTGAATCTGCACCTTGCTTCCCAGCGGCTCTGTTTCTCTTTCTATGCCATTTTCTATCGTTTCCAGATCCGGACTTAGGAAAGTCCTGGACCTGACGGCTTTTCAGGATTGATCTGAACGATTCCGTTAACCGTCCACTGCCCCTGAGCATTTACTGTATAGCCGTCCGGTGTCTTTCCGTTCTTTACCATGGAGCCTGCAGGCTGTCCCTCTGCCGAATCCTTGGTGAAGTAATAGCAGTTGTCTCCAATCCAGCGCCATCCCGTATACATTGCTCCGATCTTGGCGTCGTTCTGGTCATGAAGGAAATAGGTATGGCCGTCCTTATCTGTAAACCAGCCTGTCTCCATATAGCCTTCTGCGTTGAAATGGTACCAGCCTTTCTTTCCGTTCCAGGAGCACTCGAACCAGCCGTCTGCCGGATAGCTTCCGTCCAGCTTTGCGAACCACCAGCCTCTGCCGTCCTGCTTCCAGGAGCCGTTGGGCTTTTCTGTCCACTCAGACCTGGAGTTTCCACGTCCGCTGTTTCTGTCTGAATCGTCGTCCTCTGTGTCCTCATCCGGAGTATCTGGAGCCTCTGGTTCAGGAGTTTCCGGATCCTCCGTCTCTGGCTCTTCCGGTTCCGGCGTCTCCAGAATCATCTCATAATCCTCGTACTCGCCGAAGTTTGTCACCTCCAGCTTCTCATGGAAGCTGTTCACGCCCTGGAAATCATCTCTGTCCACAGAAATCCTCACATTTTCCTCGGAATCCACTGTGATGGTTCCCAGATCCAGCTCCTCGCCCTTTTCCAGTACCGGATCGCGATCCGCCACATAGACAGTCATCTCCTGGGCGTCCTCGTCGTACCGTGTCTCGTACACAGCTGGATCCAATTTTGACTTTATGTTCTGTGAAAACTTAAACGCCGGATCCTCAGACATCGGCTCGTCGCTGTCAAATATAAGCTTCAAGCTGAAGGCTGTAAAGCTGTCGGCCGGTTCCTGGTCCTGAAGCTTAAGTTTCAGCCTGACCGAATTTTTTCCTGTTTTTTCCCAGGTGATCATCTGGTTTCTTTCCGCCATGGAATGCATGGACGGAAGGAGCGCCAGGCTGAGCGCCGAAGCGCACAGACCGGCTGCAAATGTCGTCTTTTTCATTCGTCCTTCTTTCTCTCCTTATTTTATGCGGCTGCCCTACGGCTTAATTTCAATGTCCGGAAGATTTTTCGGCAGCTCCACAAACAGCGTGTCGCTGACAAGACGATCTCCCTCGTTTGTCTCTGCATTGTCGACGCGATACATCTCCGCGCGGACCTTACCAGGAAGCGTTACGCCGTCCAGCTCATCCGGCTCGATGTAGTACACCCAGATTCCGTCTGTGATCTCGCCCAGCTGTCCGTTCACCGGATCCGGGGCAAAAATCAGCTGATGGGCTGTGACTGCGCCGTCTGCGTCTCTTCCGCCCACTACGTTTCCATCCTCGTCATAGAGAATAAATGTGTTGTAGGCTGGATTTCCTTTGTATTTTCCAGTAAAGATCACAGAACCTGCCGGAATCTTGTCTGCAGTCTCTTCTCCTGTCTCTCCGGAACCTGCGTCAGTTAAATAGAAATCTTCCTTCAGGATTCCGATTCCAGCCTCCGCTAACTCCACATTGTCGCCGGTCGGGCCGAGAATATCAAGCTCCGCTGCCGCAAAGCTCTTGGATCCTGCGGCTGTAATCTTTAAGTAAGCCGTCTCGTACACATGGTAGCGCGGATCGTCCTTCAGGTCAAAGTAAATGAGAGCAGAACTGCTTCCCTCCTGGAATTCAAAGGTTCCGGACTTAATCTCCGTCCACTTCTCTCCGTCCTGGCTGATGGAAAGCCTGTAATTTTTCACTGGATTCTCTCCGTCGTAGGTGTACTTAAATCCTGCGATGGACTCTGTTTTTCCAAGAGAAATCACTGCCTCAGCTTCCTTCTCTGTGGTAGTTCCCACATACGCCTGATCCAGCTGATTGTCAATCATCATGCCGGCGGCGCTGATGGTTCCGGAGCACGGAGTATCGGTCTCGTCCTCATTGTCCGGCTTCTCATCGCTTGGAGAGGTGGTGTTGACGGTGATCTCCCAGTCTGTCTTATCTAACATTCCCTCGTGTAAGAGCTTGAACTCATCGGAAATCCGGTAAGTCTCTGTCGGATTCATGCACTGGTCAATACCCCGCACCTCGTAGGATACGACTCTGTTGTTCGTCGTCATCACATGATCCGTAAAGGTATCGCTGGTGGTAAAGCCAACCACCCGTCTCTCTTCCTTTCCGTATCTGCGCTCGATTCTGGTAATCTCATAGCCCAGAAGCTGATCCCGTTTTCCCTCGTCGCTGAGGCTCATGGTGAGATGCACCTGGTTGGAGGCCTGAGAATCCTTCTCTGCCTCTGCCTTCACTGTGACAGATTCGGCAATGCTCTCTCCGCCTTCCAGACGGTATACTCTGGAATCGTCGTTCTCATAGTAAATAGCGCGTGTTTCCTCGTCAAACTGTCCGGCGTACTCGTCTGTCGTCTTGTCAGGCGTCAGTCCCCAGCGAATGAAGAAGTCTCTTAAATCCTTCTCTGCCGCCGCGCAGGCCAGACGGATCATCTTGTTGTCCTTATCCGCGTTGTCAAGCGTCAGCTTAATGCCGCCCGGCGCAGGAGCGCGGCTTGTATCTCTCGCATAGGAGTCAATCCTTGCAAAGATCAGGTTTTCTCTCTGATCCTTATAATTGTCGTATGTCTTAAAGTTGTATCCTCCGTTGTCGTAGGCCATATGCAGCTGCCAGTACATAGCCAGGCGCTCGCTGCCGCCTCCCTTGGTTCCGGAGGTTACCTTCTTATATACGTCCTCGTAAGAAAATCTTGTGGTATCGTTGCTGTCCCGGGACTTGGCCAGCTGCGGGTAGTAGTTGTTTGTCGTCTCCGCGTAGGCGTATGCTCCCTCGTTGATAATGTGGCCAATCTCGTGGGAAATTCCCCAGCCGAAGTACTGGCCGTCCTGGTTTTCTAAGGCTTTTCCGTTTTCGTCGGTCTCAATCGGCTTGGAACCGCCCAGAGCAGGTACGGATCCCCACTCAATACCAATGTGCAGTCCGCCTGCGTACATGAACGCGCCGGCAAACATACGCTGGTAGCGGATGTTGAGACGGCTGGTAGGCGTTCTGTCCTTGCCGTAGGTCACTCCGTCCATCACCGGATTGTCGCTCAGTCCCTTGTGCTGATAATATAAGTCTATCATGGCGTCCATAGCGTTCAGGGAATCTGTCAGCTGCTGGACGGCGTCCTCCTTCTTGTCAGAGCGTTTTGTCAGCTCGTCATAGAGAGGCTTAATGGCTACGGAATACATCATCTGATCCAGAACGATATCCGTTGCTCCCAGGATACAGTTCTTCTCGTCGTATTCCTTGCCTGAAATATGCCTGTGAGAAGTCTCGCTGTCCGGATCCGCGTTGTGAAGCGCTTCCAGTTCCTTCACCCGCTCCTCCATCTCAGTGAAATAAGTTTCAATCAGCTGGGCTCTCTCATCCTCGTTCTCAGCCTTAGTCAGGTCAAGCACTGGGTAAGGTGAACCGCCGCTGACGCGGACTGCGTAGGAATCATTTATATTTCTTCCAGTGTACTCCACATAGAGGGCGCCGCCCTGCTCGCAGTCAATGCTGGAAATTTTCGGAATAATGATCTCGTTGACGCCTACCTTCAGATCTGACGCATATTTGTAGAACGGGGAGGATTCGCTGTGGTACTGGGTTGCAACCAGCTTTAACGGAGTGCTGTCTCCCTGAGTCTTTCCTGGCGCGCCTACATAGATCGTCACCTTCTCGCCTGCCAGAGCCGCTGTACCCAGAGGCTGCCATGCGTTCAGGCCTCCCAGGAAGGTAATATGGCTGTCATAGGATTTGGATACAGAGGTATCGATCTGAACCGCTTCCTGGCTTACGCCTGTCAGCAGAATACTCTCAGCCACACTCAGATCCTTTAAAGCCAGCTCCTTCTTCGGATGCGTCTCGCCGCTGGCCGGATCAAGTTCATTAGCTCTCTCCTTCAGCGCCTTGACGTCGTCCATCGTTACCTCTGCCTTCAATGCTACATGGAGAGCGTCTGTAAACAGCGCGTCAATATCGTTTAAAAGGCTGTTGTATTCATAGAAGCGGATCTCGCCGATACTGATATATCTGACATTTCCGCTGGCGCTCAGATTGATCTGAACCTTTTTTGCTGTAAACGGCTCGCTGGCAATAAATTCGTAGTACACGCTACCATTGTTATCCATACTGGCAAGTCGTGAAAAACGTCCTGGAATCTCTTTTCCGCTTCCTGAACCATCCTCAGTCTCCCATGCAAGCACCTTGATTGCACTTAAATCAGATTTCTGAGCCGGCCCTGCCGTAAAGCGGATGGTATCCATCTCATAAGGCTGGTCTAGTGTGATAATCGGACCTCTGGAACCGTAATGCACGCCGGAATCCCAGTCCTCCAGCAGCCAGTAGCTGGTGGGATCTCCGTCCACGATTACTGTCGGAATGGCGATTTCCTCATCTGCTCTGTTATAGTTTGCTCCTTCTATATTCTCAACCTTTTTAATGTGGTTTGTCACATCCTTGCCCTTGTCCGGGCCGTCATTGAGCAGGCCGTAGGCGGGCATCTTAGCTGTAGCCGCCGGAGCTGTCCTTCCGGAATACATCGTGGAATCAGGGCTGTCTCCCAGCGGATTGTGGCCTACCATGTAAACCTCATATTCCGTGTTGTCTGCCAGGTGCTCTAAAGTGAGGCTGGTCTGGCTTCTGTCGATATTCTCCACCGCTGTGAACTCCTCGGTTCCCTTCTGGCGGTAGAACAGCGTGTAGGACTGCGTATCCTTCATCTTCTTCCAGGATACGTTCAGACAGCGGTAAAAACCGTCGATCTTAATGTATTCCGGCGCTGGCGGCGGACCGCTTGGCTCCGGCGTCACAGACAGCTCGCTGCTGTAATTGCTCTTCCAGGTTCCGTTGACAGAACGCACTCTTACCCGGTAGGTCTCATAGTTTAACAGCTTCTTTCCGCCGAAGCTGTTGATCGTAACAGAATTCTCCTCGGAAGCCATGGTCTCTGTCTCTCCGTCATGAGAAATAGAAATCTCGTAGCCGGTTACGTTATTCTCCTTGTCCCAGATCAGGGTAAACTCTGCGCTTCCAATCTCTGCCTGCAGATTCTTCGGAATATTCTGCACTGGCGGCGGAATGCGGTCCTTCATGTCCTCCATAAATTCCACCTGGCTTACCGTTCCGGTTACGCGGATCGTCACCTTCTTCACCAGCTTCTGGCTCTTTAAATTGACTACGATGGAGCCGTCCGGCTGAATCTCTGCCGTACCGCCGCTTCTTCCGAAGCGGGCCTTTCTGGCCTCTCCGGCTTTTACAATGGTGAGCGTCTCTTTCTTCTCTTTTCCATCGTCGTCCACCGTCACTTCTATTTCTCCGCTGGTGATGGCGTTCTCCGATCCGGACGGAGACTGGATAACAAATCCCTTTGCCTTCAGCTCTGTCTCGCTGTGGGTGAAGTCCAGAGTCAGCTCAACAGGATTTTCCTCAGAGATCTTCTCTCCGTCTTTTCTTGCCACAGTGACAGACGACTCCTCGCTGTCATGGTCAAAGAGCGCTTCCGGCTTTCCGTCGATCTCCACCGCGTCGCTGGGACTTGCAGTGTCGTCAAACTTTACCTCTCCCTCCTTGCGGGTTACAGACCGCTCCACTGTGGAAATATGCTTGCGGCTGCTGGAATCATAATCGTAAAAGCTTGCGAAATACTGAAGGTCAGACAGGTTCAGCTCCCCATCCTGATTGAAGTCCATCGCGTTTACGCCTGGCTCCTCTGCGTGGATGGCGTCCAGAAGCTCCTCCAGATCCTCGTCGTCGATGATATCGTCGCCGTTCACATCTCCCATTCGAATCAAGCCTGGGTGGGCGCTGGAAGTATACTGCTCCTCGTCGTAATAATCATTAAACAGCATGACTTTGCAGGTATCCCCCTTGATTTTAATCTCCTGCTTATAAGGCTCATACCCTTCTGCGTTTACTGTCAGCACGTACGTCCCGTCCGGTACATAATTGGACTGGAACACTCCCTTTCCAATCTCAGACATCTCTCCGGGCTGAACGGTGAACTGACCGTACTCGTTCACTTCTGCTTCCTGTCTGAGGAATTTTGCCAGCTTAGACGGCTTCTCTGTGAGATGAACCTCAAATGGAATCTCTCCCTCCACAGGGAGCACCGTGCGGATCTCCACGATCACATTGCCGCGGTACGGGTTCTCCAACGGAGCGTCAGGCGTTGCTTCAGGCAGGGTTTCCGTCTCCTCTTCCTGTCCGTTTGAAGGACTGGATACAGGAAGCCATTCACTCTGACTGCTGCCTGCCACTCCTGCTGCCAATGGCTGGGCCGCGTAGGCTTCCAGCGTGCCGAGGGGCTGCTGCAGTCCAATCCAGGCAGCCAGCACAAATGCCAGTTGTCGTTTCATGTTTTGCTTCTCCTACTCTCTTGTATTTTTTTGCTTAAAAACGGTTTATTATACCAGTTTTTTCTTATTTGCACAAGGAAAAATCCGGAGAAAAACGAGAAGAATTCCTGAAAAGAACAGGTGGAATCGAAAAAAAAAGAAGAAAAGAAACTTCCTGCTGTTTAAAATTGAAACAGGAATTATTCTTTTCTTCTTCTCTCTATCCGCTTATTTCACCTGTATTATGCATCCTCGGCGCTGATCTCGTACGCGCCGTCCTTTCTCTCCACAACCCAGACCGTGCCGCCGTCCCGGTATCGTCCAGGACTCTGGATTTCTCCGGAACGGTTTACCAGATAATCCTTATCGTCTACCGTCCTGATCTCATATTTTCCTACGTCTTCCGCTCTCTGCAGCGCTCCGGCCCGGTAGAGCTTCCCCTGATGGGGGCCGTGAACCGCTTTTCCGCTTCCATGGAATTCAAATGTGCAGGTTTCGCCCTTTGACACAAGTTCCACAGTTCCCGTCCGTCTGGCTCCGCTCTCCTCGTCAAAATACATCAGATCATACCCTTCCAGATAGTTTTCCAGATCTTCCACGCTGCAGTCTGTGCTGTCTCCTGCGCAAATCAAGGTTTCCGCATATTTTTTGTCTTTGGTCACAGCCACCAGGCCAGTCCTCATAATTCCTGCCTGGTCGAACAGATACTCCTTCCCCCCGATGCTTCTCATCCGGTTCTGAACTACCGTTCCGTCGGAAAGTCCGTAATACCATCTTTTTATATGGTTCTCGCTGGCATAAGAATCCTGCGACGCTTTTGGAAGCCGCTCAATCCACTGTTCTGTCAGCGTGTTTGGACTGCTTCCCAGCTTTTTCGAGGACCGCATCATTCCATTCTCGTCAAAGGTATAGCGGTATCTCCCGTTTTCATCGCTTTCCGTGATGCTGGTGTCCGCCGCCTTCTTTCCATTAGGATAGAAGTAAAACCAGCGCTGTTCCCTGCCTCCGTTCTCTCTCTGGACAGGAAGGCAGCGCCATCCCGCCGCAGTCACGTCATATACAAAGTCTGTCAGCACGTAAACCGGCATAATGACCTTATCGGACTGATCTCCGCTGCCGCTTCCGTCGCCAGTAGATCTGGACGCTCCTGTTTTTCCGGCTTCTCCAGTCTCTCCCTCAGCGCCTGCCTCTCCGGCCTGGCCCGAATCTCTGAAAAGTACAGACTGACTTCCTCATTCTGCACAATACTGCGGTTTTCCAGATCAAGTTCCGTCCCGTCGGCCAGGCGCATCCTGCTGCCTGACGCCAGAACCTGGAACGCTGTCTCGCCGCCTGAAATACGCACGATTCCTCTGTCAATATACGCAAGCTCCGCGTAGCCCTTCAGGCTCTCCTCTGTTCCGTCCGGAAATGTAAGGCTGATCTCCGGGGAGGAGACCAGATACTTCTCCTCCTGCATTTTCCAGATATAGTCCTGGAATTCCAGAGGCGTTCCCTGGTTGTCCAGCAGATATTTGTCCCCCTGGCGGTTCATAACAGACTCGGCTCCCAGGCTGTAGTAATTTAAAAGCCCCTTCTTCAGCTCATTGCACTCTACAATCACGCCTTTGTGGAACGTGCTGATGGAATCGTCTGCATAGTGGATAAAACTGTCTGCAGGAACCTCCTGTTTCTTCCCGTACATATCCTTGAAGCTGATATTTCCGGAATAATTCTCCTTGTACCGGGTTCCCGCTTTAAAATACAGCGGTTCGGGAACAACCGATCCGTTCTTCCCGTTTTGGTATGACAGCACGTAGCCATCCCCCCAGAAGGCCTCCGCATTTTGGACATGGCGGGAAATCCCGAATGCCGCCGCGCCTCCTGCAATCAGCAGTACCAGAATCATACTGACAGTATAAATTTTCTTACTCATTTGTCCTCCCCTTATTTCAAGCTGCTATGGATGAACTGTTTTTACACACGGAAACAAACAGACCGTCATTCTCTCCTGTCTGTCTGCCTGTAACTAGTATTTTTATAAAGAAACACTGCATTTTTTGCGTTTATTTTATTCCCAAAAGATGTCAAAAATCAATAATGTTTTCCAATATTTCTCAAAAAAGACAAAAATCCCCTGCGGGCCGTTAAATTAACAGTCCGCAGGGGATATGTCTTCTTATATCAGCGTCTTACAGCGCAAAATCTTTTTTTATTCAGCAGTCTCTGCCGCCTCGCCTACTGTGCCGTACATGAAGTACCAGTAGCCGTATGGAGAATGCCAAGTTCCCTGAAGCTCAGGCTTCTGTAACCAGAAATCGTTCTGGTATGCAATCGGAATCATGGCCATATCGTTTAACAGCAGCTGCTCTGCCTCATGGAGAAGCTTGTAGTGCTCTTCCTTATCTGCCGTCATTCTTGCATTTGCGATCATCTCGTCGTACTCTGGACTGCTGTACTTGCCGTCGTTGTTTCCATTCTCTGTCTCAAACAGATTCAGCATATTGGACGGATCGTCGTAGTCGTATACCCAGCCATTTCTGGCAATATCAAAGTCACCGTTTCTTCTGGTTGGTGTGAAAGTTGCCCACTCAACCACCTTGATATCCATGGTGATTCCCAGCTCGCCCCATGCACTCTGCAGATACTCTGCCAGAGGCTTATGATAGCCTGCGTCATTTGTCATATACTCGATGGCCGGGAATCCCTCTCCATTCGGATAGCCTGCATCTGCCAGAAGCTCTTTTGCCTTAGCCAAATCGCCCTCAAAGTCATCTGTATGGAAGAACTCACCGTTCTCTGCGATAGTCACTTCTGCGAAGGAAGAACCTGGCTCTACATCGGAAACGCCTGGCCCTACGAAATTAGTAGCCGGGGAATATGTTCCCTGCATGATAGTGTCCGCAATATAAGCGCGGTCAAGAGCAAGGCTTAATGCCTGGCGTACCTTTACATCCTTAAAATAGTCTCTGTTTAAGTTCAGGCTGATGTAGTAGGTTCCAAGAAGCGGATCTACATGGAACTCAGGGTTCTCTCTGAGGTTCGGAACCTCCTCAGTCGGAACGTCCTTAATGAACATAACCTCGCCTGCGTTGTATGCGCTGTAGGCTGCGTTCATGTCCTCCATCAGGACAAACTTAATGGTATCTGCTGTTACGGCGTCTGCGTTCCAGTAGTTCTCGTTCTTCTCCATCAGGATGTGGGAGCCTGGCACCCACTCTTTGATCTTCATGGAACCGTTGCAGATGTAGGTGGACGGGTCGATCGCCCAGGACTCGCCGTTTGCCTCGATAGTAGCCTGGTTTACCGGGCTGAGAGTTGCAAACGCGCAAATCTTGTCAAAGTATACGCACGGGTAGGAAAGCTCTACTACGAAGGTCTGATCGTCTGGAGCGGATACTGCTAACGCATCCAGATCTCCTGCTGCCGCCTCGTCGTATCCCTTTACCATGCAGAGCAGGTCGTAGCCGTAAGGAGCAGCTGTCAGAGGATCTGCCACGCGCTTAAAGGTATAAACGAAATCGTTGGCTGTCAGAGGAGTTCCGTCGCTCCACTTTAATCCCTCTCTCAGGTGGAAGGTGTATGTAAGGCCGTCCTCGGAAACCTCCCAGGTCTCTGCCATACCGCCGATGATATTGTTATCCTTGTCAAAGTTTAACAGCGGCTCAAATAAGTGAATAATCATGTTGGCTCCGTCGATGGCGCTGTTTAACGCCGGATCGATGGTCTCAGGATCCGGGCCAATCTCTACTACCAGATTATTTCCGCCCTCTCCTGTCTGTGCTGCCTGTCCGTCCTCGCTGGCCGCAGGCTTTGTCTCCTCAGAGCCGCCTCCGCCGCAGCCAGTTAAAACGGTTGTGGAAAGCATTGCCGCTGCTAACATAAGCGCAAATTTCTTTTTCATAACATTCTCCTCCTTGAGATTTTTTTGAAAAGCGCACAGCCAGACGCCGGCGCTCAACCTCTTTTTCACTGTCCTTTGGTAAAGCACGAAACAGAAAAGATAGTTCAATAATACCACAGAATCAAAAATATGCAAGAACTTTTTTATTAATACATCTATTTTTTGCCGCAAATGCTAAACCGTCAAAAAAAGGCCCGGGATTCTGTTTTCCCAGACCTTTTTTGTATATTGTTTACTTTCAGCAGAAAATTTTAATTATTTTCACACTTTACTTCGTTTCCTCTGGGGACTCAGCCTCTCCTACGCTGCCGTACATGAAGTACCAGTAGCCGTACGGAGTGTGGTAGGTTCCCTGAAGCTCCGGCTTCTGCAGCCAGAACTCGTTCTGCCATGCAATCGGAATCATGGCCATATCCTCTAACAGCATCTGCTCTGCCTCGTGAAGCAGCCTGTAATGCTCCTCGCGGTCAGCCGTCTTGCGGGCTGTCTCTGTCTTTGCGTCGTACTCCGGATTGCTGTACTTTCCGTCGTTGTTTCCGTTTTCCGTCTCAAACAGATTCAGCAGGTTGGACGGATCGTCGTAGTCGTAAATCCAGCCGTTTCTGGCAATATCATAATCTCCGTTGCGGCGGGTCGGCGTAAAGGTCGCCCACTCCACGATCTTAATGTCCATGTTGATTCCCAGCTCGCCCCACGCGCTCTGCAGATACTCTGCCAGCGGCTTGTGATAGCCTGCGTCGTTGGTCATGTACTCGATCATCGGGAAGCCTTCGCCGTTCGGATAGCCCGCGTCTGCTAAAAGCTCCTTGGCCTTGGCCAGATCGCCCTCGAAATCGTCTGTATGGAAGAACTCGCCGTAGGTCTCGATGGTCACGTCGGAGAAGGAGGATCCCGGCTCTACGTCGGAAACTCCAGGTCCCACAAAGTTCTTGGCCGGAGTGTAGGTTCCCTGCATGATAGTGTCCGCAATGTACTGGCGGTCCAGCGCAAGGCTTAACGCCTGGCGGACTCTCACATCCTGGAAATACCCGCGGTTCAGATTCAGGCTGATGTAGTAGGTTCCCAGAAGCGGCTCCACGCGGAACTCAGGATTCTCTCTGAGTTTTGGAATCTCCTCTGTGGGAACGTCCTTGATAAACATAACCTTGCCTGCGTTGTATGCGCTGTAGGCTGCGTTTGCATCCTCCATCAGGACAAATTTAATGGTATCTGCCGTCACGGCGTCTGCATTCCAGTAATTCTCATTCTTTTCCATGAGAATGTGGGAGCCTGGCACCCATTCCTTAATCTTCATGGCTCCGTTGCAGATATAGGTCGCCGGATCGATGGCCCATGCCTCCCCGTTGGCCTCCACAGTCGCCTGCTGAACCGGGCTCAGCGTGGTATAGGCGCAGATCTTGTCAAAGTATACGCACGGATGAGACAGTTCTACTACAAAGGTCTGATCGTCCGGAGCGGACACTGCCAATGCGTCCAGATTTCCGGCAGCCGCCTCGTCGTAGCCCTTAATCATGCACAGAAGATCATAACCGTAAGGAGCCGCTGTCAGAGGATCCGCTACCCTCTTAAAGGTATAGACAAAATCATTGGCTGTGAGCGGCGTTCCATCGCTCCACTTCAGGCCCTCGCGCAGATGGAAGGTGTAGGTCAGACCGTCCTCGGAAACGTCCCAGGTCTCCGCCATTCCGCTGATGATATTGTTGTCCTTGTCCATGTTCAGCAGAGGCTCAAACAGATGGATAATCATGATGTTTCCATCGCTGGCGCTGTTTAACGCCGGATCAATGGTCTCCGGGTCCGGGCCTACCTCCACGACCAGATGATTCCCCTCTTCTCCTGCCTGGGCCTCCTGGCCCTCTCCTCCGTCTGGCTTGGAATCGTTTCCTCCGCATCCTGACAGTACGGCTGATGACAGCATCGCTGCCGCCAGCACAAGCGCAAGTTTCTTTTTCATCCTATTCCTCCTTCATATCTCTGGGGATGAGGTCTGTGCCGCCTGGAGAAATCTCTTCTGCCCAAAGAAAAAAACCTCCCGGACGCCGTATCGGCGCCTGGAAGGTTTTTCCTGCCTGTGTCTGATTATTATATTATTCTGCCGCCTCTGCAGAAGTCTCCGCCTCTGCAGGCGCTGCTTCCTCCGCCTGTCCTGCGTCGCCATAGGAAGCATACATAAAATACCAGTAGCCATATGGAGAATGCCAGGTTCCCTGAAGCTCCGGCTTCTGAAGCCAGAAATCATTGTTATAGGCAATCGGAATCATGCCCATATCGTTTAACAGAAGCTGCTCTGCTTCGTGAAGAAGGGAGTAGTGTTCTGCCTTGTCTACTGTCTCTCTGGCGCTGGCAATCAGGGCATCGTACTCTGGATTGTTATATCGTCCATCATTGTTTCCGTTTGTAGACTCAAAAAGATTCAGCATGTTGGATGGATCATCGTAGTCATATACCCAGCCGTTTCTTGCGATATCATAGTCGCCGTTTCTTCTGGTTGGAGTGAATGATGCCCACTCAATAATCTTAATGTCTGTATTGATACCCAGCTCGCCCCATGCGCTCTGGAGATACTCTGCCAGGGCCTTGTTGTAGCCTGCGTCGTTTGTCATGTACTCGATCATCGGGAAGCCCTCGCCGTTCGGATAGCCCGCGTCTGCCAGAAGCTCCTTGGCCTTAGCCAGATCGCTCTCAAAATCGTCAACGTGGAAGAACTCGCCGTACTCTGCAATGGTGGTCTCCTGGAAGGAGGATCCTGCCTCCGCGTCGGAAACGCCTGGTCCGATAAAGTTCGTAGCCGGAGTGTAGGTTCCCTGCATGATAGTATCTGCAATATACTGGCGATCCAGGGCAAGGCTTAATGCCTGGCGAACCTTCGGATCCTGGAAGTATTCTCTCTCCAGATTCAGGCTCACATAGTAGGTTCCCAGAATCGGAGCTACATGGAATTCCGGATCTTCTCTCAGGTTTGGAATTTCCTCTGTGGGCACATCCCTGCTGAACATAACCTCACCTGTCTTATACGCGCTGTAGGCTGCGTTCATATCCTCCATCAGGACAAACTTGATGGTGTCTGCTGTGACTGCCTCAGCGTTCCAGTAATTCTCATTTTTCTCCATGAGAATGTGGGAGCCTGGAACCCACTCTTTAATCTTCATGGGACCATTGCACACATAAGTAGCAGGATCAATGGCCCAGGACTCGCCGTTGGCCTCCACAGTCGCCTGGTTGACCGGGCTTAACGCTGCGAATGCGCAGATCTTGTCAAAGTATACACATGGGTAGGAAAGCTCCACCACAAAGGTCTGTGCATCTGGAGCGGAAACTGCCAGGGCGTCCACGTTTCCGTTCTCAGCCTCGTCGTAACCCTTTACCATGCAGAGCAGGTCGTGGCCGTAAGGAGCCGCTGTCATCGGATCTGCCATTCTCTTGAAGGTGTATACAAAGTCCTCGGCTGTAAAGTCAGAGCCGTCGCTCCATTTTAATCCCTCTCTCAGGTGGAAGGTATAGGTGAGACCGTCCTCGGAAACCTCCCAGGTCTCTGCCATTCCGCCGATTACGTTGTTGTCCTTGTCCATACTTAACAGAGGCTCAAATAAATGGATAATCATGTTGGACGCGTCGATGGCGCTGTTTAACGCCGGATCCATGGTCTCAGGATCTGGTCCAAGCTGAACTACCAGGTGATTTCCTTCCTCTGCCACAACGCCTGCGTCTCCTGCGCCTGCGCTACTGTCCTTGCTTCCTCCGCAGCCGGACAGCACAGTTGTGGAAACCATGGCCGCTGCCAGGAGAAGTGCGAACTTCTTTTTCATAATGTCTTCCTCCTCAGGTCGTAAAAAAATATTATAACATGAATTCACCTCCCTGCCGGACGGCAGAGAGGCAAACTGTTAAGCTTTTTAGTTGATTTTATCTAAGTGGTGGCAGGCTGCGTAATGGCCCTTGGAAACCTCACGCCACTCCGGCGCCTTCTCAGCACAGAGCTCAGTGGCGTAGGGGCATCTGGTCCTGAAGGTACAGCCGCTGGGCGGATTCACCGGGCTTGGCACGTCTCCGCTTAACACAATACGCTTAGACTCCCTGCTTGTCTTTGGATCTGCAATCGGAATCGCAGAAATCAGGCTCTTGGTATAAGGGTGAACGCTGTGGAAGGTCAGCTCATAGCTGTCAGCTAACTCTACCAGCTTACCCAGATACATAACGCCGATACGGTTGGAAATATGCTTTACAATGGACAGATCGTGGGCAATAAACAGATAAGTTAAGCCCATTTCCTGCTGAAGCTCCTCAAACATATTTACTACCTGTGCCTGAATGGACACGTCAAGGGCAGATACCGGCTCATCGCAGACAATGAACTCCGGATCTACAGACAGAGCGCGGGCAATGCCGACACGCTGTCTCTGTCCGCCGGAGAATTCGTGAGGATAGCGGTTGGCATGCTCAGAGTTCAAGCCTACCCTCTCCAGCATACGGATGATTCTCTCCTGGCGCTCCTTCTTATTGGAAGCCAGCTTGTGAATGTCGATGGCCTCGCCTACAATGTCGGCAACCGTCATACGGGGATCCAGGCTGGCATAAGGATCCTGGAATACAATCTGCATCTTTCTGCGGTAGGGAAGCATGTTGACCTTCGTCTTATGGCCGAACTGAACCTCGCCCTTCTCGTTTAAGACAGGCTGTCCGTTCTCATCAGTCAGCGGCACATCTCCGCTGTCAAAAATAGTGGTTCCATCATAAGCAATGCGGCCGCTGGTCGGCTCATAAAGGCGCAGCAGGGTACGTCCTGTGGTGGTCTTTCCGCAGCCGGACTCTCCTACCAGTCCCAAAGTCTCTCCCTTATTAATAAAGAAGGAAACGTCGTCTACCGCCTTTACCACCTTTTTCTCGAAAAGCTTTCCGCTGGCAACAGGGAAATGCTGTTTTAAATGCTCGATTTCAAGCAGCTTCTTATTCTCCATTACTTGTCACCTCCCTGTGCCTTTAAAAACTCCTCCTTCTGCAGCAGCCAGCAGGCGCTGTAGTGGATGTCGGACAGATCTGTATACTCCGGCATCTGCTTTAAGCAGATTTTCATACAGGACTCACACCGGGGCGCAAACGGACATCCGGCAGGCGGGTTCAGCATATCGACCGGTGAGCCTTCGATCGGAACAAGTCTCGTCTTCTCCTTCTCGTCCAGACGGGGAATGCTGCGCAGAAGTCCCTTGGTGTATTCGTGGGACGGACGATAGAAAATATCGTCTGTGGTTCCGTACTCAATGACCTTTCCGGCGTACATAACGGCAATTTTGTCACACATGCTGGCTACCACGCCCAGGTCGTGGGTGATCATGATAATCGCCATTCCCAGCTTCTGCTTCAGCTCCATCATCAGCTCCAGAATCTGAGCCTGGATGGTTACGTCGAGGGCCGTCGTCGGCTCGTCGGCAATCAGAAGCTTCGGCTCGCAGGCCAGGGCGATGGCAATCATAACACGCTGGCGCATACCGCCGGACAGCTCGTGGGGATACTGCTTTAAGCGCTTCTCCGGCTCGTTGATTCCAACGAGAGTCAGAAGCTCCTTCGCTCTCTCCCTTGCTTCCTGCTTAGTTTTCTTGGTGTGGAGCAGGATCATCTCGCAGATCTGATTTCCAATGGTGTAAACCGGGTTTAAGCTGGTCATCGGATCCTGGAAGATCAGGGAGATTTCCTCTCCTCTGATCTTTCTCATCTGAGCCTCGTTCATCTGATCGATCTGGTGGCCGTTAAACTCAATGCTTCCTCCAATCAGGCGTCCCGGATAGGCGGTCAGGCCCATCAGGCTGTAAGCTGTAACAGATTTTCCGGAGCCGGACTCTCCTACGATGCCTAACACCTCTCCCTCCTTTAAATGAAGGGACACGTCGTTTAACGCCTTAACCTCTCCGGCCGGCGTAAAGAAGGAAAGGCGCTCGTTTTTAATATTTACAAGATATTCACTCATGCTTGTTTCCTCCTTAGTTCTTCAGCTTCGGATCGAAGGCGTCGCGCAGTCCGTCTCCTAACAGGTTAAAGCTCAGAATGATAATGGAAATCATCAGAGCCGGGGCAAACAGACGATACGGATAGCTCTGCAGACCGTTTAAGGCCGCGCTGGCAAGGCTGCCCAGAGACGGCATGGGGGCGTTTACTCCCAGTCCCAGGAAGCTTAAGAAGCTCTCCGTGAAGATGGATGACGGAATCTGAAGCGTGGTCGTAACAATCAGAGTTCCGATGCAGTTGGTCAGCAGGTGCTTCTTGATGATGCTTCCGCTGGAAGCGCCCAGGGCTCTCGCCGCTGTTACGTACTCCTGCTCCTTTAAAATCATAATCTGGCTTCGCACGATACGGGCCATACCAACCCAGTACAGCAGGGCGAATACCACGAAAATACTGATTAAGTTTACGCCGATGAGGCCGATCCACTCAAAGCCCGGCTTCATGGCCAGCTCCTTTAACGGATAGTTTAACACTGCCGCCAGAAGGATTACGATAAGAACATCGGGGACGGTGTATATGATATCTACAATACGCATCATCACCATGTCCACCCAGCCTCCGAAGAAACCGGCGATGGATCCGTAGAGGGATCCGATTAATAAAATGATAGCAGAGGCTACCAGTCCGACGGTCAGAGACACACGGCTTCCCATCATAACACGGATAGCGTAGTCTCGTCCCAGCTGATCCGTTCCCAGAATATGCGGGAACACCTTCTCCCCGTTTGCAATAGCCTCCTGCTCTGCCTGGGAATACTCAAAGGGCGCAAGGCTGTTGCTTCCCTTGATCTGCTGCTCATATTTATAAGGATAAAACTGCGGTACAATAAATGAGAGAATGAAAATGAGAATTACCACAATAAGGCTTACCATGGCAATCTTGTTCTTCTTAAAACGGCGCATGCCGTCCTTCCAGAAGCCTACGCTCTCTCTCATCACCACAAGACTTTTCTTCTCGTCCTCTCCTGCCGGGAGGAAGTCGTCTGCATTTAACTGAAATGACAGTTTATTCTTCTCCATAATTGCCTCCTCCCTACTTCAGTTTAATACGCGGGTCAATCAGGGTATACGCAATATCCACGATCACGTTCATAACGATAATCAGTACAGCCAGGAAAATGGTAGTACCCATGATCAGCGGATAGTCGCGGCCTGTAATGGCGCCGATAAACTCGGATCCGAGTCCCGGAATCGTAAAGATCTTCTCTACGATAAAGCTTCCTGTTACTGTGTAAGCTAACAGCGGTCCTAAGTAGGTGACAACCGGAAGAATCGCGTTTCTCAGCGCATGCTTGAACACGCTTACCATCCATGAAACGCCCTTGGCTCTCGCTGTTCTCATATAGTCCTGTCCCAGCACGTCCAGCATGGAGGAACGCATCAGGCGGGCAATATAGGAGGACGGGTAAAGGGCCAGGGAGATAACCGGCATGATATAGTGCTTCCAGGAGGTGAGTCCGTAGGTTGGAAGCAGGCCCAGCCAGTTGCTTAAAATCTGCATCAGAAGGGTACAGATTACGAAGCTTGGTATGGCAATTCCGCAGGTGGTAAACAGGATAATAATGTTGTCAATCGTCTTTCCTCTGTTGAAGGCTGCGATACTTCCCAGAGGAACGCCGATACAGACGGCTAACAGAATCGCCATGCCTCCGATCTTGGCGGATACCGGGAACTTTGTCTCGATGATTGTGTTGACAGTACGTCCCCTCTGCTTTACACTGGGGCCTAAATCTCCGTGGAGCAGATCCTTCATATAGATCACATACTGCTCTGGAAGCGGCTTATCCAGTCCGTACTTTTCCATCATTGCCTCCTGAGCCTGAGGCGTCAGAGCCTTCTCAGCCATGAACGGACCTCCCGGAACCAGATTCATCAGGAAGAATGTAAGAGTAGCGACCAGCCAAGCTGTAACCACTGCCAGACCAATACGCTTTAAAATGTATTTTGCCATCGCTTATCTCCTTTCCCGCATTGCCCCGCTAAAGCTGCAGAATAAAAAAACAGGACACTTTATTCTGAGCAAAAACATATGTAGGCTATGTGCGGACATCTTTGCGTAAAGAAAAGGGCTGCCGCAAAATAGGAACTCTGCGGCAGCCCCTCTTTGTTTGGAATTACATTCCCATCTGTTTTGCTACTTCGTCAGCGAAGTTCTCTTCCTTCTTCTCAAGGCCCTCGCCTGTCTCGAAGCGGACAAACTTCTTAATAGCTACCTTAGCATTGTTAGCCTTGGCAACCTGTGCAACATACTGGGAAACGGACTGCTTTCCATCCTCTGCCTTTACGTATACCTGATCTAATAAGCAGATTTCTTTTAACTCTTTGTTGATACGTCCCATAACCATACCGCTGATGATCTTGTCGTTAGCGTCTGGCTTCTCGTTCTTAGCAGCTACTGTTAAGATCTCTTTCTCTTTCTCGATGTAGTCTGCGTCAACCTCGTCTCTGTTTGTGTATAATGGCTTTAATGCTGCAGCCTGCATAGCTACGTTCTTAGCCATCTCTCTGATCTCGTCGTTTACAACGTCTGTCTCAACGTCTACTAAAACGCCGATCTTTCCGCCTGCGTGGATGTAAGAAGCGACAAATCCGTTTGCAGCAGTCATCTTCTCATATCTTCTGATCTTCATGTTCTCGCCGATGATGGAAATCTGGGAAGAGAGAGCCTCTGCAACTGTGAGTGTCTCGTCCTTTGCCCACTTCTCTGCCATGAAAGCGTCCATATCTGCAGCGTCGGAAGCAAGAGCCTGCTCTGCTACATCTGCTACGTAGTTCTGGAACTTTTCATTCTTAGCAACGAAGTCTGTCTCAGCGTTTACCTCAACGACAACTGCTGTCTTCTCGTCAGCTGCCATCTTTGTCATAACGATACCCTCAGCTGCGATACGTCCTGCCTTCTTAGCAGCGCCGGCAAGTCCTTTCTCTCTTAAGAACTCCACTGCCTTGTCCATGTCGCCGTCTGTAGCTGCAAGGGCCTTCTTGCAGTCCATCATTCCAGCGCCTGTCATCTCACGTAATTCCTTTACCATTGCGGCTGTAACTGCCATCTTACCATACCTCCATGTTTTTCTAATTTAACGCAGGGTGCGTATCCTGCGGAAAAGTCCGCGGAGCCGGAAGCCGGTCCCGGCCTTCTGCTTCGCGGATTTTCATTTATCTTGCTCTTAAATTAAGCCTCTGCTGTCTCCTCAGCGTCCTCTCCCTCAACAGGAGCCTCTGCCTCGCCCTGGTTAGCCTCGATAACAGCGTCTGCCATTCTGGACACGATAAGCTTAACAGCTCTGATAGCGTCGTCGTTTCCTGGAATCACGTAGTCAAGCTCTTCCGGATCACAGTTTGTATCAACAATGCCGATTAACGGAATACCAAGTGTGTGAGCCTCCTGTACGCAGATTCTCTCCTTCTTCGGATCTACTACGAAGATAGCGTCTGGGATTCTCTTCATCTCCTTGATACCGCCAAGGTTCTTCTCAAGCTTCTCCCATTCCTTCTTAAGAGCGATAACTTCCTTCTTCGGAAGAACATCAAATGTTCCGTCCTCTGCCATGGTCTCGATCTCTTTTAAGCGGTTGATACGGCTCTGGATTGTCTTGAAGTTTGTCAGCATTCCGCCTAACCATCTCTCGTTTACGTAGAACATTCCGCATCTCTCAGCCTCAACCTTGATAGCCTCCTGAGCCTGCTTCTTTGTACCTACGAAGAGGATTGTGCCGCCCTCTGCAGCGATGTCGGATACTGCCTTGTAAGCCTCGTCTACCTTGCCTACGGACTTCTGTAAGTCGATGATGTGGATTCCGTTTCTCTCTGTGTAGATGTACGGAGCCATCTTAGGGTTCCATCTTCTTGTCTGATGGCCAAAGTGTACGCCAGCCTCAAGTAACTGCTTCATTGAAATAACGCTCATGTTTCTTTCCTCCATTTGGTTTTTCTTCCGCCGGCATCTTTCGCTCCCCCTGGGACCTGTTTCCAGGCACCGTCCTGGAGAATCCGCCGTGCGTGATTTTTCAACTTTTATACTATATCACAGGGTTTTCTTTTATGCAAGCACTTTATTGCGCCATATATTTCTCTGCAATCTCCTTAAGCGTCTCCCTGTGCTCCGGGAACCACTCTGCAAAGGTCTGTCCCGCCTTTTCCACGGTCTCTCCCACCTCTGCCATAAAGGCCGGAATGTTCTCTTCCAGCATGGCGCCCCAGTCCTCTCCGAAACGCTCCTCTCTCTGGAGCTCGTTTCCGTTTAAATGAAGGTTAAAGGCAGGCTTCGGAACCTTGTCAATCACCTTGACGCCTCCGCGGAATCCTAACGTTCCCGCCTGATGGGTTCCGCAGGAGGACGGACAGCCGGAAATGTGAATCTTAGGAAGAGTTCCGTCCTTAAAGCTGTGCTTTCTCACTTCCTCCACAATGGATTTCATCAGATTCTGGGAATCTCTGACTCCCACCTGGCAGATGGAGGCTCCAATGCAGGCTACAGAGGTTTCAAACAGGTTCTCTGCGCTGTCTTTCAATACTTCCAGCACCTGCAGAGCTTCTTTTGCCGTCAGATTAATGACATACATGGCCTCTTCCGGATCCAGACGCATCTCCACCTGATCCATATCCTTCACTGTCTCATAAAGCATTTTGAATAATGATGGATCCGGGCTTCCTGCAATGGGGTGGAACTCTACGGCAAAGAGCCCCTCCTGCTTCTGTGCTGTCACCCGGCGGCAGGAAAGAGCCGCCTTCTCCTCCTCTGTCAGCTGTTCCAAAAGCGCAGCGGCCTCTTTCTCCTTTTCCTCCAGGTGAAGAGCAGACAGCTCTTCTTTTTTAAGCTTCAGCCCATCCTTTTCCTGGTCCATCACTTCTCCAAGCTTCTCCTGGTATGCCTTAACATATTCCTCTTTGCCCAGCTTATCCTGCATATAGCGGGTTCTGGCCTTGGCTCTGTTCTCATAATCGCCGTATGCGGTAAAGGTGTTCACCATAGCTTTAATATAGTAAAGAATATCCTCCGGCTGCACAGCTTCCGCCACAAGAGCGCCCATCTTCGGATTGGCGCCCAGTCCGCCTGCGCTGTATACGTCGAACAGGCCGTCCTCTCTGGCCGCAAAGCCCAGATCGCGGAAGGTGGCGTGAGGACGGTTAGCCGGCGAATTGGAAAAGCATACCTTCAATTTTCTCGGAAGCTTCACCGTCTTGATAAAGCCCATCAGATACTCCGCTGCCTTGAGAGCATAGGGAAGCACGTCGAACCACTCTCCCTGCTCCACGCCGGAAAGAGGGGACACCATGACGTTTCTCGGAAAATCTCCGCCTCCGCCTCTCGTGTTAATGCCCACGTCCAGAGCTTCCTCCATAATTTCGCAGACAGACGTTCCATTCAGATTGTGAAGCTGAACCGTCTGACAGGTAGTAAAGTGAACCTGATTGATCTGATGCTTCTCAATGCTGTCTCCGATAAATTTCAGCTGTTCCTTGGTCATACGTCCTCCGGACAGGCGGAGCCTGAGCATACTGGCCTCAGCGCCTCTCTGGGCGTAGCTTCCAAAGCCCCCGGAAAATCCCTTGTAATCCTTCGCCGACACTTCCTTATTATAAAACTTCTCTGTCACTGCCTTAAATTCTGCTAAATCCTGCTTCCACGCTTCATTTCCCATTCCTTGACTCTCCTTTTCCCACTCCGCCTATGTCCGCTCTGTCTCCGGCCGTTCTGTCTCCGGCCGCAAGTCTGCTGCTGCGGACGCCGCTTTTTTCTTTTTATAGTAGCGGATTCCAAAAATAAAGTAAAATTATATTTCTTTATCTTTCCATAATAATTTATTATTGATATACTGGTATCAGCATATAGTTTGCGTAAGGAGGTATTTATGCTGGATAACCGCATCTACACATTTCTGGCAGTGTGCCAGGAGATGAATTTTACCCGGGCGGCCAAAAAGCTGCATATCACACAGCCTGCTGTCTCCCAGCACATTCAGTATATTGAACGGTATTACGGCGTTCATGCGTTTCGCTTCGAGGGAAAAAAGCTTTCTCTCACTCCGGAGGGAGAGCTTCTCCGCTCTGCTCTTCTGACTATGAAAAATAACGAGGAGAGCCTGAAAACGTCCCTCTCCAAATCTGCCGGCCAGATTTCTCCTCTCCGCCTGGGGGCTACTCTGACAGCGGGAAGCTTTCTTCTGGCCGAACCTCTCGCCAAGCTGTTCCGCAGGTGGCCGTATCTTCCTCTTTCAGTGACTGTCAAGAATACGGCTGACCTGCTGGCGCAGATCGACGACGGCTCTCTGGATTTCGCCCTGCTGGAGGGAAATTTTTCCAAGGCCTCCTACTCCTATCTGGTCTACCTGAGAGAACCGTTCATTCCTGTCTGCGGCCCGGATCTCCTTTTTCAGATGAAATGTATGCAAAAAGAAAAGGGCCTCCCTCTCTCCCTGGAGCAGCTGACAGGACAGCGGCTTCTGCTGCGGGAATCTGGCTCGGGAACCAGGATGATTCTGGAGCAGATTCTGGAAGAGCGGGGGCTCTTTGTATCTGATTTTAAAAACAAAGCGGAAATTGAGAACATGCAGGCCATCAAGGATCTGGTAGCCGCCGGCTGCGGTATCACCTTCCTCTACAAAAGCGCAGTCCAGAGAGAGCTCTGCGATGGAACCATCTGTGAAATTCCCATTGAAAATCTGTGGCTGGAACACGAAATCTCTGTAGTCTGGCAAAAAAACCGGCTCTTCCAGAATCAAGTCACGCAGGCTGTCAAAGAAGCCTTTGGCCCTGGCTTTGGGGAGGAACTGGCCTAAAAGGTCTTTCCTCCGCAAAGCTCCAGCGCCACCAAATCTCCATTCTGGTATTCGCGTTCAAACTCCCTCACCAGAAGCTCTCCGCCCTCTGTTTTCACAAAATACTGGGTATAAAAGCCCATGTAATCCGATTTCACTATGGTTCCTGTGAGCAGATGTCTGCCGTCCGGATTCTGCGCCTGTCTCTCTGTCCCTTTATCCTTTCGCGCTTTTGTCTCCTCCGCCTTCCCCAGAATTCTGATATCCTCTGGTCTGAAATAAATAAGACTTCCGTCCGGCATGGCTGCCCGATCCGCCGTTCCCAAAAATTCCATGACAAACAGGCTGGCCGGATTCTGGTACACCTCTCTGGGCGCTCCCATCTGAATCAGCCTTCCCCCCTCCATAATGGCGATTTTATCTGCCAGGGCCATAGCCTCCTCCTGGTCGTGGGTGACAAATATCATGGTAATTCCCGTTTTTTTCTGCAGCTCCTTCAGCTCGTCCCTCATGCGGATCCGAAGCTTGGCATCCAGATTGCTCAAAGGCTCATCTAACAGAAGCACCTTGGGATTCACTGCCATAGAGCGGGCCAGAGCCACTCTCTGCTGCTGCCCGCCGGAAAGTTCCTGGACAGAAGACGACGCCCGGTCTGCCAGCCCCACAATCTCTAAATATTCCCAGGCCCGCTCAGCCGCCTCCTTCTTTTTCATTCCCTGAAATTTCAGGCCGTACATGACGTTCTGGAGAGCCGTCATATGGGGAAACAGGGCGTAGGACTGAAATACGGTGGATACGGGACGTCTCTCAGGAGGAAGCTTTGTAATATCCTCCCCGTCCAGATAAATATGGCCCCGATCCGGTTCAAGAAATCCCCCTGCCATCCGGAGCGTCGTGGTTTTTCCGCAGCCTGACGCGCCCAGCAGGCAGAGAATCTCTCCCTGATTCATAGAAAGATTCAGGCCAGACACTACCTCCTTCCCGTCAAAGGATTTACTCAAATCTTTCATTTCCAGATACATGCCGCGCCTCCTCTTTTTTTCTTTTCTTCGGCTTTTCCCGAAGGACGAGAGCCGATACTCCGCCTGTCACAGCGATGGTAATTACAATAATCATGGACGAAATCAGGGACGCCACTCCGTACTCTCCCGAATTGATCGCGTCAAACAGCGTGTACACTGCCAGCTTGTGTCTGGCGCTGATTAAGAACATCACGGCTCCCGCCGTGGTCATGGCGCTGGAGAAGTTGTAAATAAATCCTGTCACAAAGGTGCGCTTTAAATTCGGCATCACAATATCTTTCGTCACAAAAAAGCGTCCCGCTCCCAGGTCCCTGGCCGCGTCCTCCACCCGGCTGTTTAGCTGAGCCAGGGAAGCGCTTGTCAGCTTCATGACCATGGGAAGCTGTTTAAATATCATGTTCAAAATGATGATGGCCGCCGTTCCCGTCATTTTCAGCGGTTCCCTGTTAAAAACAAGAATATATCCGATTCCAAAGCAGGTGCCTGGAAGAAGGTACGGCATGGTGGCGATAAAATCGTAAAAGCCCCTGAATCTCACCTTTCTCCGTTCCAGATAGTAGGCGAACAGCATGGCGAACAGAGTTCCCGCCGCCGCCGTGATCAGGGAATACAGGACGCTTCTGGCCAGGCTCTCTATATTGTAGGTCAGAAGACCGTTAAAGTGATCCAGCGAGAAATAATAGCGTCCCTTTTTGGACTTTAAAAACCCCGTCAGGAAAATGCAGAGATACTGCAGCGTCATCATCACGAAAAACAGGGAGGACAGCAGTCTGACGGCTGCTCCGAACCACCCGGCGAGGGGAAGGGGCAGGCCGCCTTTTCCCTGTTTCTGTCCATCCGCCGCTGTCATCCGATCTGCCTGCCGCATCAGAACGCGGTACAGCAGAAAGGCCGCTACCGCCGGAAGGAGCAGCAGCATATTCATGGCAGAGGCTTTTTCCAGATCCGCGTAGCCGATTAACTCCATGTAAATGGCAGAAGCCAGGGTATTATATCTTCCTCCGATTACAGCCGGAGTCCCGAAATCAGCCACCGAGCGGATAAAGGACAGGATAAAGCAGATCCCCGCCGCAGGCTTCAGCATGGGAAGCACCACCCGCCTCATGGTCTGGGCCGGAGAGGCCCCCAAATCTCTGGACGCCTCCAGAAGGCGCAGGTCCAGCTTTTCCAGAATTCCCACTGCAAACAGGGCGTTTAAAGAAGCGAAATGAACTGTCTGCATGATAATAATGCCCCACTTATTGTAAGGGCTTAACATCAGTCCAAGCAGACGGTAAGTAATCCATCCCCTCTTTCCAAACAGCTGGATGTAGACCAGAGAGGAAATAAACGGCGGGGAGACCATCGTCATCAGAAGGATCCCCATGAAAATCCCCTTCATCCTCCCCTTCATTGTCACAATGAAGAGGGCCACCGCAATTCCCAGAATCGTAGAAAAAACAGCTGCCAGCACGCCTGTAAAAGCGCTGTGGCGGATGAGAACGCCGTTTTCCCGGAATAAATTTTCATAGGCAGCCAGGCTTACGCCCTCCCCCAGATTCACGCTTTTAGCGGCAATTCCAAGGAGAGGCCACAGGACGAAAAGAAGAACAGCCGCCGCCATGGCGCAGAATAACAGCCTGTCTCCGCAAAGTCCCAGGAAGGCCTTTCTGTCTTTTGCGCAGGAAAAAAGGGCATCCAAGCCAGATACCCTCTTTCCTCTATTCTGTCTGTTCTTCGTCGTCAGCCTACTCATTTTCAGACTTATCGCCTGCCAGCTCGTCCCACTTGGCAAGGATAGCCTCTCTCTGAGAGCCGAATAAGGATAAATCCTCATCCATCAGAGATTCTACGTCAAAGGTAAGCTCCAGCCCCTCGATGTCCGGCTTCACCATCTTAATTGTGTCTTTATTGTCAATGTCAGCTGCCATCTTCAGGTTCTCGTCGTCAGAATAGAACCACTCGATGAATTCCTTGGCTTCCTCTGCCCCCTCAGAATTCTTAAATACAGCGACTCCCTCCGGAACGTAAGGAATTCCGTCCTCTGGATAAACGGCAGTCATGTTCTGCTCCTCCTGAAGCTTGTCCACTTCACGATCCATAGGAGCGATTCCAATGGCAAACTCGCCTGCCATGGTCTTTGTCAGTGGATCCTTTCCTCTCTTGGAATAGTACTCGATATTTTTATTCAGTTCCTCGAAATAGTTCCAGCCCTCTTCTTCTCCCTTAGCCTGGAGAATTGCGTTTACCACCGCATAGTTAGTTCCGGAAATAGCCGGGTTGGACATGATGATCTCGCCCTGGTAGGCTGTATTTGTCAGATCGGCCCAGGACTTTGGAATCTCCAGTCCTTTCTCCTCAATAATATCGTTATTTACCACAAAGCCTACTACTGTAAGACCTTTTGCAAACCAGTAGTTGTCAGCGTCCTTGTACTCTGGAGCCAGGTTAGCCGCCTCGTCAAAGTTCACCTGCTCCAGCAGGCCGTCCTCCTTTGCCCCCATAAACGCGTCGATTCCGCCTCCGAACCAGAGATCTGCCATAGGCGTTCCGCCCTCAGCCTTAATCTTGGAAAGCACCTCTCCGGAAGACATGGATAAAAGCTCTGTCTTAATTCCTGTCTCCTCTGTAAACTTGTCAAACAGCTTTACATAATCCTCGCTGGTTGCCACTACCTTTAAGGTTCCGTCCGCCTTTTTCTCCTCAGCTTCAGCCTCTGTCTCTTCAGCCGCTGCAGAGGACTCCTGGGCTGCTCCGCTCTCTGCAGACGCAGCTGTAGTCTCCTGTCTGCCCTGAGAGCTGCATCCGGCCAGCATAAGAGCTGCCAGGCCTGCTGTCATAATTCCTGCCAGACTTTTCTTTTTCATGTTCCATTTCCTCCTGATACAATCGCGTCAGCGCCCGCTGCGCCGTGCTGTACTGCGAAAAGCATTCTGCTTTTTATTTCAATTATTTATACTACCCCTCTCCTGTTTCTCCGTCAACGCTTTCCCCTGTTTTTATACCCATTTATAGAATTTTCTATAAGTGGGGCGATTTATTGATTTTTTCTATCAACAGGCCCCTCTTTCTTCCTTGACTCTCTTTCTCCTGTGCTGATACAATTTTTTACAGAATCCCGCAGTACATCCGATGTCTCATCCACTGGCAGACAGCCTGGGAAACCGGACGAAACGCAGAGCGGGCACAGGGAGGTTACGGAATGTTTGTAGATCTTCATATGCATGAACGGACATTTTCAAAAGACAGCCTTTTAACGCTGAAGGAAATTGTGGAGATTGCCAAAGAGAAGGGGTTAGACGGCGTCTGCATTACGGATCATGACGATATTGGAATCAAGGAATACGCGGAACAGTATTCAAGGGAGACTGGATTTCCCATTTTTGTGGGATATGAATTTTACTCTCTCCAGGGCGACATCCTGGCTTTCGGAGCGCCCAAAGTCCCCTCTGAGCGCATCTCAGCCCAGGAGTTTGTAGACTATGTAAAAAGCTTCGGAGGCGTGTGCATTGCCGCTCACCCGTTTCGAAACAATAACCGGGGACTGGAGGAAAATCTGGCCACTGTCAAAGGCTTAGACGGAATTGAGGCTCTGAATGGAAGCACCCTTCCGGATGCCTGCAGCAAGGCATTTTCCTACGCAAAGCGGCTGGGAATCCAGTGCACCGGAGCCAGCGACTGCCACGTGCCGTCCAAAGTAGGCGTCTACGCCACCTGGCTTCCGGAAACCGTCTCTACTCTGGACGACTTTATCTCCGTGTTCAAGAAGGGCCAGTGCCGCCCCGCCGTGTACCAGAACGGCGGATATGTGGTGGTCGAGCAGGCGCAGTAAAAAAATAGGAAAAACAGAAAACTTTCAACCGTCTGACTAAAAAAACGGGAAGAGCAGAAAGGTTCCCCACTCCAGCCGGAAGCCGCTGGAACCTTTCTGCTCTTCCCGTTTATTCTTACTTATTTCTTCATCTCTTCAATCGATTCAGACTTCAGAGGAATGTTTACATCATTCCCATTCCGCCTGCTCCGCCAGGAACAGCCGGTGTCTCCTCTTTGATGTTTGCAACTACAGACTCTGTAGTAAGCAGTGTGGAAGCCACGCTTGTAGCGTTCTGAAGAGCGCTTCTTGTAACCTTGGCCGGATCCAGGATGCCTGCCTCTACCATGTCTACATACTTCTCATTGTATGCGTCAAAGCCCATTCCTACCTCAGACTCTCTTACCTTGTTGATGATAACGGAGCCTTCCAGGCCTGCGTTGGCAGCGATGTGGAACAGCGGAGCCTCAAGAGCCTTTAAGATAATGCGGCCGCCTGTCTTCTCGTCGCCGTCCATAGCCTCAACAACCTTCTCCACTTCCTTTGTAGCGTGGATATAAGCGGAACCGCCTCCTGCGATGATGCCTTCCTCGACAGCTGCCTTAGCTGCAGATAACGCATCCTCCATACGGAGCTTCGCTTCCTTCATCTCTGTCTCTGTAGCAGCACCTACGCGGATAACTGCAACGCCGCCGGACAGCTTAGCCAGTCTCTCCTGTAATTTCTCTTTATCAAATTCAGAGGTAGTCTCCTCAATCTGAGCCTTAATCTGAGCGATTCTTGCAGAGATCTCATCCTTGTTTCCGCAGCCGTCCACAATGATTGTGTTCTCCTTCTGAACCTTAACGGATTTTGCACGTCCCAGCATATCCATAGTTGTCTCTTTTAAGTCGAGCCCAAGCTCTTCAGAGATAACCTGGCCGCCTGTCAGGATAGCGATATCCTTTAACATCTCTTTTCTTCTGTCGCCGTATCCAGGAGCCTTAACGCCCACTACGCTGAAGGTTCCTCTTAACTTGTTGACAATCAGTGTTGTAAGAGCCTCGCCCTCGATATCCTCGGCAATGATTAACAGCTTAGCGCCTGCCTGAACTACCTGCTCTAACAGCGGAAGGATTTCCTGGATATTGGAGATCTTCTTATCTGTAATTAAGATGTACGGATCGTCCAGATTTGCTTCCATCTTATCCATGTCTGTCGCCATGTAAGCGGAAACATAGCCGCGGTCAAACTGCATACCTTCTACCAGGTCAAGCTCTGTCTTCATGGTCTTGGACTCTTCGATGGTGATAACGCCGTCCTTGGAAACCTTCTCCATAGCGTCTGCTACCATCTGGCCTACCTCGTCGTCAGCAGAGGAAATAGCTGCTACTCTTGCAATATCAGCCTTGCCCTTTACTGTCTTGGACATGTTCTGGATAGCCTCTACAGCTGCCTCTGTGGCCTTCTTCATACCTTTTCTTAAAACGATTGGGTTAGCGCCTGCTGCCAGGTTCTTCATGCCCTCGTTGATCATAGCCTGAGCTAATACGGTCGCTGTCGTTGTGCCGTCTCCCGCTACGTCATTTGTCTTAGTAGCCACTTCCTTTACAAGCTGTGCGCCCATGTTCTCAAAGGCGTCCTTTAACTCGATTTCCTTTGCAATGGTCACACCATCGTTTGTAATCAGCGGAGCGCCGAAAGATTTGTCAAGAACTACGTTTCTTCCCTTCGGTCCCAGTGTAACCCGTACTGTATCTGCTAACTGATTTACGCCTGATTCCAGCGCTTTTCTGGCCTCTACGCCGTACTTAATTTCCTTTGCCATGGTGATCAACCTCCGATTTATTTGAATTTACTTTCTGCTGTTTTCTGATGCGCGTCCTGACCGTTTGGCTTACTCAATCACAGCCAGAATGTCGTTCTGCTTTACTACAACGTATTTCTCGTCCTCTACCTCAACCTCTGTTCCGGAGTATTTAGAGTAGATAACCTTGTCGCCAACCTTAACCTGCATGGAAACTTCCTTGCCGTCAACTACACCGCCTGGTCCTACTGCGATAACCTCAGCCTGCTGCGGTTTCTCCTTCGCCTGTCCCGGAAGCACAATACCGGATTTTGTAGTCTCCTCTGCAATTAACTGTTTTAAAACAACTCTGTCAAATAATGGCACTAATTTCATTACTGACTCCTCCTTACTGTTTGTAGTTTTTCTAAAATCTGACAGCGGAACAGTTCGGCTTTCTTCCGACTGTCTCCTGTTATTGTCTGTTTCCTGTAAATCTTTACCTTTCTCACTTACAACACAAGTTATATCACGCTTTACTAGCACTGTCAAGAGTCGAGTGCTAATTTTTAGGAAATTTATATATTTTTTATTTTGCCGTTTCCAATCTCAGCAAAACCACCCTGTTTTTTTCTATTATTATCTGATTTTTCCCATAAAATCCATGTTTTTCCTCCTCTTACTACAGTTTCCTCTTTAGTTTATTCTATTTTTCACAATTTATTCATACCGAATCCCTTTATTTTTCCTCCAAATCGTATTACAATAAAGGGAAGTACGAAGCTCCCTTTTGAAGCTTCGTACTTCCCGCTGCTCAAACGAAGTGCAGCGGAGTTTGAGGTTCCTTACTCCCGCTGCTCAAACGAAGTGCAGCGGAGTTTGAGGTTCCTTACTCCCGCTGCTCAAACGAAGCACAGCGGAGTTTGAGGTTCCTGATACATCAGCGGAACAGTTCAAAAATACAATAAACTAAAAATGATATTAAAAGGAGTATACTATGGCAAAAAAACAGTTTGGAAAACTCGCAGTCCTGGCCGCTCTGGCGGGAACTGCCGTTGGAATTACCTATTTTCTCAGATACAAATCCTTCCACAAAGAGCTGGAGGAGGATTTCCATGATTTTGAAGAGGATTTAGACGAATTTGACAGCAAGGAGGAGGAAGCCTCTGCGAAGCGCAACTATGTTTCCCTGACTCCGGAAAAGGCAGATTCCACTCAAAAAGAGACTGTGCCTGCTTCTGCAAAAGAACATCCAGCAGCAGAACAAAGCCCTGAGGCAGAGAAGAAAGCTGATGAGACGCAGAACGACTTTTTAGACAGCGATATGGAGTTCCTGGACGACGAGCCAATGGACGGCGAGTCTATGTTTGATGAAGAGGATATTCCAGACACTGCTTCATCTTCCGCTACCACCATTGTGGAAGATGAAGAACCGGAACAATAATGGAAGGCGGTTGACTCTATGATTCAAAGCCTCATGCGCTCCCTGGATCTCCTGGAGGTTTTAAAAGGAGCAGATCACAAAATATCCATCGCAGAGCTGTCTGAGCAGCTGGAGCTTCCGCCCAGCACGATCCACCGAATCCTCCATACCTTCTGCGAGAAGAAATATGTCATAAGAGACGAGTACACCCACACCTACTGTCTGGGGCCTGCCCTGATCTCTCTGGGCCGCGCTGCAGCTTCAAATGTCCGGATCCAGGATGCGGCGCTTCCCATCCTGAAAAATCTCTCTTATGTAACCAGAGAAGATTCCTATCTGGTGATCCAGGTGGGTGACAAAGGCCTTGTCCTTGATAAGGTAGACGGCCCCAATCACCTAAAGGTGGTAGAAGAATTCGGGTACGAGCTGGATCTGCACTGCGGAGCCATCCGCAAGGTCATTCTGGCCTACCAGAGCCCGGAATACCTGGACTACTACACCAGACAGGTCTTAGACCGTCCGGAGGCGTTTCCGCAGACCAGCCGGAGCGGCCTTCTGGCAGAGCTTCGCGAAATCCGTGAGACCGGCCTGTCCGTCTCCCACGGCGAATACGTCCACGACGCCATCGGGATCGGAGCTCCTGTCTTTGGCATTAACGGCAGCGTCACTGCCTCTGTGGGCATTATTGCGCCCTACAGCCGGATTGCCGACAAGGTGCATCTGGAGCACATGAAGGAGCAGGTCCGCCACAGCGCGGCGGAGCTGTCCTACTACATGGGCCACACGTTTAAGCAGGTCTGATATCTGCCTGAACTTCCAAACACTAAAAGCAACGAAAAAGCCCCGCCGGTGGGTGTGAAAACCTCTGCCGGCGGGGAACTTTTTTTGTTCTTTTATTCCGTTCTTTTATTTCAGCTGTTTCAGCGGAAAGACTCTGCTGCGTCCAGCGTATCTCTCCCCCAAAACCGGCCGGAAAGGAACCTCGTCAGGCTCCCTCTGGCCTTTTTTGCTGTTTTTTACTTTCTCATCTCAAGCACATCTGCGAAGGCCTGAATTGCTGTACGAGCCTGTCCGAAGTCGCGCATCTGCTGATCGATACCCAGCTTGATATGCGGAACGTCTGCTGCCTGTAATGCTTTCTTCAGGTATGGATACTCCATCTCCTCCGGATCGCAGAACTGCTGCATGAACAGAACCAGTCCCTGTGCTCCGCTCTCCTTAACCAGGTTGGCAACGAACTCGCCGCGGCGGTTCTCGCTGGACTTTGGATCGTAGAGAAGAACCTCATAGTCAACATTTGCAAACTGCTGTGCCAGAGCCATCATCGGATCTGCGTTCTCCGGAACATCTGTTCTGAAGGAACGGGACTCATGAGCTACATCATCTGCTGCGATAGCGATGTTGTTCTCCTCGAAGGCTGCCAGCAGAGCCGGGTTATCACAGATAATACCGGAAGTAACAACCTTTGTTCCCTGCCAGTCGCATACCGGAAGCTTCTCCAGCTCTGCGTTTAACTCGTTTAACTTAGCGATATACTCGTCCTTTAACATGAAGTAGAATGCCTTTAATACGGCGGATCTGTTCGTTGGAGTGATTACATCGCAGTGATCGGAAGCCAGCTTCACGAATTTACGGCGTGCTGCGCGGCTCTCGTTGTAAACCTTGATTGCGTTCTGGATATCGTCGTTTGTGATCTCTCTTCCTGCAATCTTCTCCAGCTCTTTCTTCACATGGTTGTACTGATCTACTGTGAACTGAAGACCGAACTCCTCGAAACGGTTCTGCGGATGAGCTAAGAAGATAACAGACATCTTATCTCCCATAGCTACGCGGAAGTTCTGGCTCATCGGGCGGAGCGTATCGCAGATAGTTGGAGTGATGATTCCGTCCAGACCGTCCATGGTTCCGTCTAACAGCATCTCAAGCGCTAACTGAGCGATTGTGCAGTAGAAGGTTGCGCAGTACTCTTTCGCACGGCTGATAGTCTTTGTGTTGGAACCCCAGATTCCCATAGGAACGATACCGGCAGCATAAACTAACTCTTCCGGAGCGTAGTATGGCAGAACGCCGACTACTTTCTTTCCCTGAGCCTTATATTCAGCAAGCTGCTGCTTTGGTGTGGCAGCTTTTACTTTAAATTCATCTAATAATGTATTGATACTCATTTGATTATGCCTCCTTTGCCTGCTTGTTTGCTTCCATTGCCTCTACCAGGCCCTGTACACGTGTCTCATACTGTGCGGCATTGAAGTTACGAGGATCTGCCTGGTCTCCGTCGAAGCCTGCGCATGGAACTCCCAGATCGTCTGTGAAGCGGCGCTGCATCTCTGCCATGTATCCGGACCACGGCTTACAGCTTCTGTTGTAGTGAACCAGAACGCCGTCTACCTTATTGTCGCGGCAGATGCCCTCACGCCAGTCAACACCCTGCTCGATGCAGACAGAGTTCGGAGCCTTGTAGTAAGCGCGTGCCATCTCGTCCATACCATCGTATACGAAGCCAAATGCCGGAGCGTATACAACGGCTGTTACGTTTACACCGTTTGCCTTCAGAGGCTTGAACAGTGCAGGCAGCTTCGGCCAGCATGGAATACCCTCGAACATAACGCGGTACTTCTCCGGGAATGGAGTTGTAGACTCGCCCTTCTTAACTGTCTCCTCAAGGTCCTTAGCTAACAGCTCGAATGCCTCTGCAGTCTCTACGCGGGCACGTGCCGTAACGACGTCAGCCATGTGGTTGAACAGGTCGAAACCGCTGTATGGAGCTGGTTTGTACTGTAAGTAGTCGCATACCTTTAACCATGCCTTAGCTGTACGGTTAGCGTTTGCACAGGCCTGCTCAAACTTCTTCTCGTCGAACTTCTTGCCTGTCAGCTCCTCTAACTGCTTGATAGCCTTGTCAAACTGAGCGCGCACATACTTCACGTTCTCGTCAGCTACGTGTACGTCGTTGTTGTAAGGAATATCTACCATGATAAGCGGAATATTGCACATACGGGCAATGTTCTCGTACCACTTTGTCATACAGTTGCAGATGTTGTTGCAGCAGAGAACGAAATCTGGCTGCGGAATACGCATCTGACGGATTGGGGAGATAGCCTCAAGACGTCTCTCCTTCTCCGGTCCGTCCGGAAGCTTCTCAATCTCAAGGAGGTTGTCAAGCTGCAGGTAAGGAGTCTGTGTCTTCGGATCCTTAACCGGCTTTCCGTCCTCGCCCATTACTACGTTGCCGTCAGCATCCTTTAATGGCTTTCCTGTGCTCGGATCGATAATGTACTCGCCTGTCTCAGGATCGTACTTACGGGATACACGGATACCTGCTGCATAAGCAAGGCTGATACGGCAGTAACCGCAGATATCATTATCATAGCCCAGATCCTCAGCTGCCTGGCACATCATCTCGCCGTAACGGTTAGCTGCGATACCGGCTGCCTGGTTCTCCGGGTACATAACATGAAGGTCAAATGCTGCTGCCAGCTCGCATGGGAACTTGGAAGAGGACCATCCTACTAACTCTCCTCTTGCCTTTGCCTCCCGCGCTTCTTTATGGACGTCGTCAACTACCTTGCGGAGGGCGAGTACGCCTGGACTAACTTGTTTTGCCATAATAATTATCCTCCATTCTTTCTGTGAAATTTATTTCTGACGTGTGGCTGCCTGATATGCGTAAAGCGCGGCACCCAGCGCGCCATTATACTGTGTAAGTGGGGAAATGTGAATCTCACAGCCCAGCTCTTGCTGTAAAGCGTTTACCACGCCGCTGTTCTGAGCCACGCCGCCTGTCATAACCACATCCGGCACAACTCCGATTCTGTGAGCAAGTCCCGTCACACGGTGAGCGACTGACTTGTGAATTCCGTTAATAATATCGCACTTGTCGGTTCCCATAGCCAGCTGGCTGATAACCTCGCTCTCAGCGAAAACGGTGCAGGTGGAACTGATTCCAATTTCTTTCTTGGACATGGCGCCCAGTCTTCCCAGATCTTCTACCTTTACCTCCAGGACACGGGCCATTACGTCTAAGAAACGGCCTGTTCCGGCTGCGCACTTGTCATTCATCTGAAAGTTTGTCATTGCTCCGTTATCGATGTGCAGAACCTTTACGTCCTGACCGCCGATATCGATAACTGTGTGAACTTTGGGGAACAGGAAGGAAGCTCCTTTCGCATGGCAGGAAAGCTCGCTCATCTGCTTTTTCGCAATGTCTGACAGGGAGTTGCGGCCGTAGCCGGTAGCCAGAGTATAATCCAGCTGCTCCTTTGTCATCCCCGCGTCTGCCAGAACCTCCTCGATAGCGCGGGCCGGACCGCTGGTGCCGGTGCCTACGTCTACCAGAGATTTTCCTACAATTTCTGTTCCGTCTTTTAAAATAATGCATTTAGACGCAGTAGAGCCTACGTCAATACCCATTGTGTAAATTGCCATAATGACCTCCATATGTAGAAGGAGTTCGAACGGTTAGACTGCCCTGCTCATCTCCTCACATCATTTTAAGTATACCATATGTACTCTGAAAAAGCCAAAACTATTTAGTGAAACTGCATAAAACTATTGATATAACAGTAATGTTTAATCGTTTATACAGCCCCATTTTCCCATGAAAAACGCATAGAGATCCATAACCACGATAAGTCAGGTAAAGGTTTCCAGTTCCTTTACCCGACTCTATCATGCTATCACTATCATTTATGCGCCCTGTTCAGGCTAATTTATTATACGTTTTCGTTGCGTTTTATTACTTCTTGAATGTCTCGAATTCACGGATTGCCCTTGGTGTAATCATCTGATGGAATGGGCAGATGGACTGTGGATTCTGATAAGCAGCCTCTGTGAAGGCCTGGATGTATGGACGGATGTCTGTCATGTCTACGATCTCGTCTACCATACCTGTCTTTGTGCAGTACTTCGGACGGGACTTCTCTGTGTACATGTTGATCATGTCGTTCATCTTGTCAATGATTGGCTGAAGCGGCTCGCCTGCCTTCTTAGCCTTTACAAGCTTTCTGGAGTACATAGCGTTGGCAGCTGTCTCGCCTGGCATTACGTAGTACTCGCAGGCGCCTGTTCCCAGGGAGAATACATTTGTATTGTTGCCCTGCGGTCCGCCCAGAACGTAGTGGGCAGCAGCGCTGGCCTTACGGATTGTAACCTCTAAGGACGGAAGCTTGGAGTTCTCGATGGAGTAGATTAAGGACTGTCCAAGACCAAGTAACTCAGCCTTCTCTGCCTCGTCGCCTACATCGATACCTGTTGTATCCTGTAACCAGATTAACGGGATTCTGTCACGAGCGCAAAGTGTTACGAACTCGTTCATCTTGATTAAGCCCTGACGATAGAGCTTTCCGCCGATACCTACGGAGTTCTGCTTGTACTCCGGATAGTTCATCAGAAGTCCCTGAACGTTGGCAACTACGCCGACTAAGAGGCCGTTTACCTTTGCAAGACCTGTGATCATCTCCGGGCCGTATCCCTTCTTGTACTCAGCGAACTCGCTGTTATCGAAGAGACGTGCGATAACCTCGTACATATCGTAAGGACGCTTCTGGTTCATCGGAACGATGCTGTAGAGATCCTCTGCCGGGAACTGAGGAGCCTTTGGTGTGTCCACACGGAAGAACTCCAGGTTGTAAGCCGGAAGATAGCTGATGTACTTCTTGATTCCCTCGATTACGCCTAAATCGTTCTCGTAAACCTCGCGGAAGAAGCCTGTCTCATCGTAGTGGATCGGCACGGAACCAGGAGCCGGAACGTGGTGCTTGCTGTTCTCGATCTGAGCTGCGATGATGCCCTCAGCTGTCTCCTCGTCGATGAAGCCCTTCGGGTTCATACCGGAAAGGATTCCAGCGCCGCCGACTGCCATGTTAGCGTCCTGATGTGCGATCAGTACAGTCGGGGAAATGCTGTGGTATCCGCCGCCTGCCGGGTTTGTTCCGTAGATACCTACGATTACCGGAACGCCTAACTGGTTTAACTCAGAGTTGCGGAAGAATGGAGTACCGCCGCCGCGTCTGTTCGGATATACCTTATCCTGGTTCGGGAACTCAACGCCGGAGCAGTTTAACAGGTATACTAACGGAAGGTGAAGCATCTTAGCTGTGTCGGAAGCGCGCAGAAGGTTCTCTGCCTGTCCTGGAACCCATGCTCCAGCCATCTTCTTGTTGTCAGATGCAACGATGTAAACCCACTTGCCGTCTACACGTCCGAGACCGTTTACAATGTTGGTTGTGCCGAAACGGTTGTCCTCCGGATTGAAAAGGCTGTTTAACGGGCACCATGTTCCTGCGTCGATTAAAGCGTTGATACGCTGCATAGCAGATAACTGTCCGCGCTCGTTTAACTTCTCCTCGGAAGTAATACCAGCTGCCAGAACCTTCTCGATAGACTCGTGAATATCCTGCTCAACAGCCTTTAAGCTCTCCTCGTTCTCTGGATTCTGGTTTACCAGACTCTTACCAATGATAGGCATATTCTGGAAATATCCAGGCATAGAATACATATTCATGTTGAATCTCCTATTCTTTTTAAATTATTTCAACTATAGCTTCTATTTAGATTTATTTTTGAAAGGGGTGTGCCTGGTGACACGCCCCTTTCTTCTCTTTTCGTGCAGAATCCGGCTTATTTTGCCTCCGGCTCCTCCTTCGGAACCTGGATGAATGCCTGACCTGGGTCGATCTCCTCACGGATCATCTTGATTACTTCCGGAGATGGAGGATCTAACTTCACTGCTCTGGATACATCCAGATCGAAGCCTGTATTCTCAATGATGTCTTCCGGTGAAGATGTCTCGTAGTAACCTGCAAGGTACATTCTCTTTGTCTCTTCATCGAACTTTAAGATACCGCGGTCTGTAACAACTGCTAAAGGTCCGCGGTTGCCCGGAAGACCCAGTCTCTCACGTCCGCCAGGTCCGTCGATCCAGCCTGGGCTTGTAACATAATCGATCTTCTGCATGAATCTTCTCTTCTCATGCTGAATCATGATAATTGTGTTGTTGAAGGTAGCGATTGCGTTAGCGCCGCCGGATCCTGTAAAACGTGTCTTCGGAGCATGGTAATCGCCGATACATGTGGAGTTTACGTTTCCGTACGGATCGATCTGAGCGCCGCCGATGAAGGCTACGATACGATCGTTGTCATGTAACCAGTCGTTTGTCTCAAATCCGACGAAACGGATGTTCGGCCACTGGCATCCGCAGTGAGCCATGAAACGAAGATCGCCTACGGAACGCGGAACCTCGATCGGGGAGCAGTCCATGAGACCGGACTCAACGATCAGGTTGCACTTAGGAGCAAATAAACGCTTTGCAACGGAAGCGCCGATTAACGGAAGACCGGTACCTACGATTGCAATGTTGTCATCTGTGATCTGCTGTGCAAGCGTAATAGCCTGCATCTCTTTATTTGTATACTTTGTGTAGTCAGCCATGATTAATCCTCCTTGCTTACATCTGTCGCATATCCAAAGCCATCAGATACTTTTAACTTAAGGAGACGATTTACACCGATCTTCTCAAGGAACTCTTCGTGATCCTTTACATCATAAACGTACTCGTTTAAGAATGCCTTGAAATCTTCCTCTGTCTTGCTGGCTGCGCCGTATGCTTTCAGGAAGGAGTTGTCGTAATCATAGTAGCCGTAGCACTGTGTCGGGTATGCGCCGTAAGGAGCAACGCAGACAGCGTCAACTGCGAAGCAAGGAATCTTTGTCAGAGTTGGATCGCGGCGGATTACCTCGTTGCTTACTAACTCCTCGCAGGTAACGATAACCTTCTTTGCAGCGCAGGCAATATCTACGTCGTGGAACTCATCGCCTAACAGGATGCATGTTCCGTCTGGAGAAGCCTTCTGAACGTGGATAACTGCTGTATCCAGCTTCGGAACCGGAAGGCAGACAGTCTTCTCGCCTGGGTTGAATGGGTTATCCATGTACACAAATTTGTCGTTTGGCAGCTTGTCGATGGTCTCGCGAACTTCTTTTGTAATTCCCCACTCATCAACCAGACCGGAACCGATCATGAAGCGTACCGGTAAGAACGGAAGTCCTAAGGAAGATGCGTGAAGCATGTACATAATAGCATCCTGAGAGTAATCCTCATAGATTAACTCGCCAGCCTCGATTTTTTTACGGAAGCGACGGGAAACATTAGTAACACCGGAGTCAGCGGTATAGCAGTTGATATATGCCTTTACGCGATCCTCTCCAATCAGCATATCCCAGTCGGATCCTGCAGGACCTGCGTATGCGATGAAGTCTTTCTTACCCTGGCGAAGGATCTCACGGATAGCAGCCATCGGTTTCTTGTTGGTTGTAAAGCCACCGAAGGAGATAGCGTCGCCATCTTCAACAAACTTTGCAACTGCCTCTTGTAATGTCATTACTTTATTAGCCACAATAAAGCCTCCTTTATAATTTTTTGGTAAACACCATTGTTACCTTTTATATAGATAACCGCCCAGGCCGACGCGCAAACTGCCCGCCGTCCTGAACGTCATCTTTCGTATAGAACTTCCTAGCCGAAGATCAGCATGAAGAAACCAGCTGCAACTGCGGATCCGATAACGCCGGCTACGTTTGGTCCCATAGCGTGCATTAACAGGAAGTTTGTCGGGTTCTCTTTGGAACCTACTGTCTGGGAAACGCGGGCTGCCATCGGAACGGCAGATACGCCTGCGGAACCGATTAACGGGTTGATCTTTCCGCCTGTCAGGTGGCAGAGCAGCTTTCCGAGAAGCACGCCGCCGACTGTGGAGAAGCAGAATGCGATTAATCCCATAACGATGATGGCGATTGTCTGCGGACGAAGGAAGATCTCTCCGTCTGCTGTAGCGCCTACTGTAGTTCCCAGCATAATTGTTACGATGTTGCACAGAGCGTTCTGAGCTGTGTCAGAGAGACGCTCTACTACGCCTGACTCGCGGAACAGGTTTCCGAGCATCAGCATACCGAGAAGCGGAGCAACGGACGGAAGCAGTAAGGAGCAGAACAGTACAACGAATACCGGGAATACTACCTTCTCTACCTTGCTTACCTTGCGGAGCTGCTTCATAACGATAGCGCGCTCCTTCTTAGTTGTCAGAAGCTTCATAATCGGCGGCTGAATCATAGGAATCAGGGCCATGTAGGAGTAAGCGGCAACCGCGATCGGTGCAACCAGATCCGGCGCCAGGTTGTTTGCTATGTAGATAGCTGTCGGGCCGTCAGCGCCGCCGATGATACCGATAGCGGCAGCCTCACCTACGGTGAACAGGCCAGTTGCATTTGCCAGCATGAAGGCAATATAGATACCGAACTGTGCGGCAGCTCCCAGAAGAAGGCTGATCGGGTTGGCAATCAGCGGACCAAAGTCTGTCATCGCTCCTACGCAGAGGAAGATCAGACATGGGAAAAGGCTGGATTTTACACCGCCGTACATGATGCGGAGAACGCCCTGGGTGTACCATGGCTCTGACTCCTTCATCAGGTCTGCTAATGGCAGGTTCGCAAGGAACATACCGAATGCGATTGGCAGAAGAAGAAGCGGCTCATACTGCTTCTTGATCGCCATATATAACAGGATAAAGGAAATCAGGAACATTACGCAGTTACGCCATGTAAGAGCGGCGAAACCGGACTGTGCCAGTAACTCCCCTAAAATTGAGAAAAAGTTCATCACGTACCTCCTAGTTCAGGATGACCATTGCTGCTCCTGTATCTACAGAATCACCTGTATTTACAAGTACCTGGCTGACAGTTCCGTCTGCCGGCGCAACGATCTCTGTTTCCATCTTCATAGCTTCCATGATTACTAACGGCTCGCCGAACTTTACAGCCTGTCCTACTGCTGCCTTTACGGAAAGAACCTTTCCTGGCATCGGAGCTTCCACTGTAGTTCCGCCTGCTGCTGGTGCTGCTGCCGGAGCCGGTGCTGCTGGTGCAGGTGCCGGAGCTGGCGCTGCTGCAGGAGCTGGTGCTGCTGCCGGAGCCGGGGCTGCTGCTCTTGGAGCAGATGCCGCAAGTACCGGAGCCTTCGGAGCTGCTACGCCGTTGCGATCCAGGGATTTGTACGCGTCAACCTTCTCTACCTCAACTTCGTATCTTTTTCCATTGATTGTAGCTACATATTTCATAATTACTTTTTCATCCTTTCACTTGAGAATTGCGTTCACTAATTCAGTGCTACAAGAGCTGTTCCTGTCTCAACCATATCACCATTCTTAACAAGGATAGAAGCAACGGTTCCGTCTGCCGGAGCCACGATCTCAGTCTCCATCTTCATAGCTTCCATAGTAAGCAGAACCTGTCCGTAGGATACTGCCTGTCCTGCCGCTACCTTAATGTCAAGAATCTTTCCTGGCATCGGAGCTTCTACGTTTGTGCTGCCTGCTGCAGGAGCTGCTGGTGCAGGTGCTGGCGCTGGAGCCGGTGCTGCTGGCGCTGGGGCCGGAGCTGGAGCAGGAGCTGCTGCCGGTGCCGGGGCTGCTGGCGCTGCCTCGCCGTAACGCGGAATCGGGCTGTAATCATCTACTCTTTCAAGCTCTACTTCATACTGTTTTCCGTTAAGTGTGGCTGTGTATTTCATTTACTAAACCTTCCTTTCATTCCCAATGGCGGACATTTATTTAATTTCTTTTACGTCCACGATTTTAAACTCTTCCGGCGGTAAATTCAGGTCTACTCCAATAGTAGCCATGAGTACCGCGAGTGTCTCCTTATCTGCCTCATCTGAAACTGCCGGCTGAACCGGAGCAGCTGCCGGCTTCTTCACCTCATCCTTGATAATTAAGCCCAGAATCTTGGAAATGATGACAATAGCCAGGGCAAGTACGATCAGTGTGATGAACACAACTGAAAGTCCCAGAGCAGACATAACGATTGACTCCGGGAAGCTCATGGTTGACTGAGTCCACATATTCCTTAGCACCTCCTTTTTTGATTTTGAATTAGCTCCGCATTTCTTTGTGAAAAATTATGTAAGTAAAATTTCTTCACCTTGCATTCCACATTATGGAATGCATTCCATTTTGGAAGCATAAAAAATTGGGGAAATACTACCCCTACTAACTCATATGCAAACAGAACTCTCATGACAAGTTCTATTTAACTAAATTATAACAGCGGCACTCTGAAATGTCAACGGATGGTTTCATAAAAATTGCACAAAAACCCATATTTCTATCTTCTTTTTCCTTGACAAAGAAAACACACCTATTCTTTTATTTTGCCGGGTTAAACTGGTAAACTGTATAAAAGGCCGGATAGGAGAGGTTTCTTCTTCCTCCCCTGTCCGGCCTTCTCTGCTTTTATTCTATTTTGTAATCTTGAAGGAGCTCTTCAGAGATACGATACGGTTGAATACCGGATACTCCGGCGCGCTGTCTCTGCAGTCTACGCAGAAATAGCCGTTTCTCACAAACTGGAAACTGTCATAGGCTTTGGCGTCCTTCAGGGACGGCTCTACATAGCACTCCTTTAAGATAGTCAGGGAGTTGGGATTCAGATTCAGGGTTCCGTCCTCATTGAGCTTGCCCTTCTCCTCGTCTACCAGATTCTCATAGAGGCGGCACTCTGCCTGAACTGCTGTCTCTTTCGCTACCCAGTGAATGGTTCCCTTCACCTTTCTGCCGTCTGGGGCGTTTCCTCCCTTGGTCTCAGGATCGTACGTACAGTGAACCACTGTCACATTGCCGTCCGCATCCTTCTCGCAGCCGGTACAGGTAACAAAGTAGGCGTTCATCAGGCGGACCTCATTGCCTGGGAAAAGGCGGAAATATTTCTTCGGAGGCTCCTCCATAAAGTCTTCCCGCTCAATGTAAAGCTCTTTTCCAAACGGAATCACTCTGTCGCCCAGCTCCGGATTCTCCAGATTACACGGAGCCGTCAGTTCCTCCATCTGGCCTTCCGGATAATTGTCAATCACCAGCTTCACCGGATCCAGGACAGCCATCACTCTGGCCTTCTTTAACTTCAGATCCTCTCTCACGCAGTACTCCAGCATGGCGTAGTCGATGGAACTGTCAGCCTTGGAAACGCCTGCCAGCTCTACGAACTTCCGGATGGACTCCGGCGTAAAGCCTCTCCTTCTGAGAGCTGCGATGGAGACAAGGCGCGGATCATCCCATCCGTCTACGATTTTATCCTCCACCAGTTTCTTAATGTATCTCTTTCCTGTGATCACATTGGTCAGGTACATCTTGGCAAACTCAATCTGGCGCGGCGGATTCTCAAACTCGCACTCTCTTACCACCCAGTCGTACAGCGGGCGGTGATCCTCAAACTCCAGCGTACAGATGGAATGTGTGATATGCTCGATGGCGTCCTCAATCGGATGAGCAAAATCGTACATCGGATAAATGCACCACTTGTCGCCTGTGTTGTGGTGAGTCATATGAGCCACGCGGTAAATAACCGGATCTCTCATGTTGATATTCGGTGACGCCATGTCGATCTTGGCGCGGAGCACCTTCTCTCCGTCCTTGTACATGCCGTTCTTCATATTCTCGAACAGCTCCAGGTTCTCCTCGATGCTTCTGTTCCGGTACGGGCTCTCCTTTCCAGGAGTATTGAAATCGCCGCGGTACTCGCGGATCTGCTCTGCGCTTAAATCGCACACAAACGCCTTGCCCTTTTTAATAAGAAGAACCGCACACTCATACATCTTCTCAAAGTAATCGGAAGCGAAAAAGAGTCTGTCCTCAAACTCTGCTCCCAGCCACTTCACATCCTCAATAATGGACTGGACAAATTCTGTCTTCTCCTTCGTGGGGTTCGTGTCATCGAAGCGCAGATTAAATTTGCCATGGTATTCCTCTGCCAGTCCGGAATTCAGGATAATGGACTTGGCGTGTCCAATGTGAAGGTATCCGTTCGGTTCCGGTGGAAATCTGGTCTGGACATGGTTATAAACACCTTCAGCCAAATCTTTCTCAATCTCTCTCTCGATAAAGTTTTTGGAAACGGATTCTTTCTCTTCCGCTTCTGTCACTGTCTTTGTGTTTTCTTCCATCTCATTTCCTCCGTTATTCTCTTGTTCATAAATATGATGATATTTTATCATATCATATTTTTCCCGGAAGGAAAAGGTACTTTCTGGGTATAAAACTCTATTTTCTGCGCATAAATCTCTATTTTCCGGAAATCATAGAAGAAACAATTTTCCTCTTTTCAATTTTCAATAATTGTGATATTATTAACAATATGCAGTTAGTCGCAACTATCCGGCTGTCTGCAGGCTGATACACCAAACACAGGAGGACTTCTTTATGATGAGACATGACAATCGAAAAATCGCCCTGATAGGAACTGGAATGGTAGGAATGAGCTATGCCTATTCTCTGTTAAACCAAAACGTCTGCGACGAGCTGGTATTAATTGATGTAAATAAAAAGAGAGCTCTGGGGGAGGCCATGGATCTGAACCACGGTCTGGCCTTTTCCAGTTCCAATATGAAAATCTACGCCGGAGGCTACGACGATTGCACAGACGCTGATATTGTAGTGATCTGCGCGGGGGTTGCCCAGAAGCCAGGAGAAACGCGCCTGGATCTGTTAAAGAGAAACACAGAGGTGTTCCAGTCTATTATCGAGCCTGTCACCGCCTCCGGCTTTAACGGTATTTTCCTGGTAGCCACCAATCCGGTGGATATTATGACAAAAATCACCTGCACCCTCTCCGGCTTTAACCCAAGACGCGTTCTGGGAACGGGTACAACGCTTGATACTGCCCGGCTCCGCTACCTGGTAGGCGATTATCTGAAGGTAGATCCAAGAAACGTCCACGCCTACGTCATTGGAGAGCACGGAGACTCTGAGTTTGTTCCGTGGAGCCAGGCCATGGTAGCCACCAAATCCATCCGGGAGCTGGTAAAGGAATCCCATGGTTCCATCTGCGAGCAGGATCTGGAAAAAATTTCCGAGGAGGTCCGGACTGCCGCCTACAAAATCATTGAGGCGAAAAACGCCACCTACTACGGCATCGGGATGGCGCTCACACGAATTACGAAGGCTGTTCTGGGCAATGAAAACAGCGTGATGACTGTCTCCGCCATGCTGCGGGGAGAATACGGGCAGAACGGCGTTTTTGTGGGCGTTCCCTGCATTATCAACCAGAACGGCATTCAGCGGGTGCTTCCCCTCTCCCTGGAGGAAGGAGAGCTTGAAAAGCTGAACAGCTCCTGCGAGGTTCTGAAGGAATCTTACCACGCTCTGGGAATGGATTAATATCCTAATTAAAAAAGCGGGAGAACCGTCCCTCAGGGGGACAGGCCTTCCGCCTTTTTCTATTGTTCCATTCTATTTATTTCGTTATCTTTCTTTTCTGCGCTTTTTCCCTGTTTTATAATAGGAAGAAACAGCTCTCCACAGAGGTCCAAAAGCACTGTCCCCTATTCCGCGAGATAAATCATCAGGCTCTCGTAGGGCTTTAACTCCATCGTCTGCTCCAGGCTGCTTCTGCCGTAATTGGACTCCAGAATCGTTCCTGCCTCATATCCCTCCGGCAGCGCAAGACGACACCACTGGCTGCTGAAATTGCCGGCTGCCAGAAGACGCTCTTTCCCAAGGATTCTCTCATACAGAAACAGCTGCGGATGAGACGGCTCCAGAAGACGGTAGCTTCCCTCCGTAAAAATATCATACTGCTTTCTGTACTGGATGAGTCTCTGATACGTGTAGAACACGGAAGACTTATTTTTAAGCTCATTTTCTGCGCTGATGCGGTCTGGATTTGAAGCAAGCCACGGCTCTCCCTGGCTGAAGCCGTGATGCTTCGTGTTGTCCCACTGCATGGGAGTTCTGGCGTTATCCCTGGACTTCTGCCTTAAGATCAGAAGAGCCTCCTCATGGCCGACGCCGTCTTCTCTCATCCCCAGCTCTTCTCCCTGGTAGATGTAAGTGGTGCCCTGCAGGCCAAACAGGGTAATTGCTAACAGCTTGGCACTCTCCTCCCGGTAAAAGGTATCGTTTCCAAACCTAGATAAGGCTCTGGGCTGATCGTGGTTGGAATAAAACAGCGCGTTCCATCCGCCTCCCGCCTCCATCTTATTCTGGAAATAGGACTGTGTCTCTTTCAGCTTCTCCAGGGAAAACATCTGATTGGTCCACTTGCTTCCTTATAATCTGTCTTCATATGGTGGAAGCTGAATACCATGGACAGCTCCTCCCTGTCCTCTCTGGTGTAGAGAACGCACTCCTCCGGAGTGGTGGAGGACATCTCTCCTACTGTCACCAGGCCATAAGGCTTAAATACCTCCTGATTCATTAAATGGAGAGATTCGTGGTTCCTCGGCCCGTCCGCATAGTGGGTTCTGCCGTCTCCCTTAGGACCGGTAATCGGATCGTCCGGAAGCCCCGGAGTCTTGGACAGCAGATTGACCACATCCAGACGGAAGCCGTCCACGCCCTTTTCTGCCCAGAATTTTAATATTTTAATGCATTCTGCCCGGACCGCCTCATTTTCCCAGTTTAAATCTACCTGTGTCTCCTCAAACAGGTGGAGGTAGTATTGGCCGCTCTTCTCCTCCTTTTTTCAAGCCGGACCTGAAAAACGTGAGATCCAGTTATTGGGCACAGAGCCGTCAGGCTTCGGATCGCGGAAGAAGTAGTAATCCCTGTAAGGGCTGTCCGGCTCCGATACCGCCTTTTTAAACCACTCGTGCTCTGTGGAGGTGTGATTTAATACCATATCCATGATAATGCGGATTCCTCTCCTATGGGCCTCTTTTAACAGCAGCTCAAATTCCTCCATAGTTCCATAAACCGGATCAATCTGATAGTAATCGGCAATGTCATAGCCGTTATCCCTCTGCGGTGAAACGTACATCGGCGTAAGCCAGATCAAATCTGCCCCCAAACACTTAATGTAGTCAAGTTTTTCAATGATGCCCCTGATATCTCCGATTCCATCCCCATTGGAATTCTTAAAGCTTCTGGGGTAAATCTGATATACCGTGGCCTTTTTCCACCAGTTCTTCTCCTGTCCTGTCTTGGATACCCTCCATCTTCCGCCTTCCTTTCCTGTTTTGACATTCCTCTGTCCGCTTTTCCTTACTCTCCCCGCCTTTACAGATCCCGGAAGCTTAAAAGCTCCACCTGCTGCCGCTTCAGACACTCCTTCACCTTCGGATCGCACAGCAGAGCGTGCTCATACACCCGATCCATAGTCAGGGAGGAGGACTGGATCAGATCGTAATCCACAAAGCCCGGATGCATAATCAGCAGGTTATTGACTCCCTCCTGAATGCGGCAGCAGGGTTTTGAGAAAAACGCTTCGAACGCTTCCCCGCTCTCGTAAAAGTCGTGATGCAGCATTTCTTCCAACAGAACCGTCTGGCCGCTGTAGGGAGTGGCGGGAACGCCGCAGCGCTCCGCCATATCCCGCACCGCCTGAATAAGCGTATCGTTCTCCACCCCATGAAGGTCCATATACTCCGGCCGCCTTCCCATCAGCGCCTCGTACCGCTCTGCCTGCGCCTCGATTTCCCGGCACACCTGAGCGCAGGGCATAGAATCCAGGCCCCTGGCAAACTCTTCTCTTCTGATCCGGCTGGCTATAAAGCGGCCCTGGCCGTCAACCAGGTCTTTCACAGCCTCCCGGTCCTGGCAGCAGGCCGGTCCGATGACAAGATTCACATGAAGGCCAAAGCAGATATCTGTCCTGTCCTTTATCAGCTCCACGCTCTTCTCAGTAAACGGCATGTTGACCATCAGCCCTGCGCTCTTTACAAGGCCTGACTCCAGAGCAGACAGGATTCCGGCAGTAACTGCCTCGCTGTATCCAATATCGTCCGCCCGTATTAACAGTTTTTTCATTAGTCCTCCGCCTGCTTTCTCAGTTCCTCTAACTGCATTTCAAATTCTTCTCTTACATTCTTAACCTCTGTTCCAATGACAATCTGCACAGAGTTATTGTTTAAGCGGATCACACCCTTGGCTCCCGTCTTTTTAATATTCTCGTCGTTTAAAAGACCTGCGTCCTTTACCTCAAGTCTGAGGCGCGTGAGACAGTTGGCCACGCTGACGATGTTCTCCGGGCCGCCGCAGTTCTGAAGAAGCTTCTTAGCCATGTAAGCGTAATTGCTGTGGAACAGTTTTAACTGCTTCTCCTCTTCTCCGGCTGTCTCAGAAAGCTCCAGCTCTCTTTCCCGTCCCGGAGTCTCCACCTGGTCCTTAATGATAATCTTCTTAAAGGTAATGTAGTACAGGAAGAAGAATACGATTCCCATCGGAATCACCATCCACGCCCTGTCTCCATAGCGGAAGCAGAGCACATAATCCAGAATTCCAGCTCCGTTAAAGGTTCCCAGTCTGGAACCTAAAAGCGCCAGAACCGCTCCGCCCAGTCCAGAATAGAAGGAATGGAGCAGATACAGCTTCGGAGACGCAAACAGGAAGGAAAACTCTATGGGCTCTGTAACCGTAGAGGCGAAGGCTGTGACAGCGCCTGCCGTCATCACTCCCTTTACCTCCTTTTTCCTGTCCTCTCTGGCCATCTTATAAATTGCCAGGGCAATGGCCGGAATGCCGAACATCATAATCACATAAAATCCAGTCCAGAACCATCCGGCAGTCGGGTCCCCTGCCATAAAGCGCGGAATCTCTCCGTGAACCACCTCGCCTGCCGCATTGGTGTAGGAGCCCATCTCAAACAGAATGTAGGCGTTTAATACCTGATGAAGTCCCAGAGGAATCAGCGCCCGGTTCAGGAAAATGAACAGGAATACGCCGACAGCTCCCATACCGCCTAACCATACGCCGAACGCGTCCATGGCGTTCTGGGGATAAATCCAGATGACGGAAAACAGCCATGCAAATATCAGACCGATAATCGGAGACAGAGAAACGACGCATTTTTCATTGGCAAAAAAGATTAACACAGCCGGAGCTTTCAGCTTATGGGTATGGTTATACGTATAAGCTACGGCAATTCCCACCAGAATTCCGCCGAACACACCTGCGTTAACGTCAGGATTCAAAGTTCCCAGCGTCTGCTTAAATACTAAAAATGCCACGACGGCTCCCACCATCACTGTCGTCTTGTCCTTTGCCTTGGAGTAAGCGCCTGCCGCCCCCAGTACAAAGAGAAAATCCACGTTTCCAAATACAATGGACGAAAGTCCTGCAATCACAGGAATATTCAGGAAATCAGCGCCGAAAATAAGGCCGATGATTCCAGCTACCGGCATGACGGTGATTGGTACCAGCATAGCCTTGCCCAGCAGGGATAATTCCTGCATCAGCTTGTTTAAATACCTCTTCATATGTTACCTCCTGGTTCAGGGATCTGCTGTTCTTTCATCCCCTCAGATGGCTTTACTATACACCTATTTAAACAGGTTTGGGCTGATGCACAGGAAACTGCCCCCTGCAGAAATTTTTTTCCTCTCCTCCCTTGCCTTTCCTGCTGTTTTTATATAAAATTTAGGTATTGAATCTGAGAGGTGAAACGTATGGCAAAAGAAAAGTATTCCGCCATTTACGGAGCATTAAAGAAAACTATTTTAAATCACGGATACGATCGGACGAAAATGCTTCCCAGCGAGGCCCATCTGATCGAAGAGTTCCAGTGCAGCCGCAACACTGTGCGGCGGGCGATCCAGCAGCTGAACCAGGAGGGGCTTGTCCAGAGTATCAACGGAAAGGGCGTGGTGGTTCTGGAGCAGATTCCTGACGAGGACAAATACACCTTTTCCTTCAACAATATTATGGGAATGAGGGAAATACAAAAAAACAGAGGAGCCTCTCTGTCTACCAGAGTCCTCCTCTTTGAAACGGTTCCTGTCACAGAAGAGCTGAGCAGAAAAAGCGGTTTTTCCATCGGAAAAGAAGCCTATCGCATCCACCGGCTCAGGCTCGTGGACGGAGAACCTGTCTTTTTAGACTGCAACTATTTTCTCTGTGACGCAGTTCCTGGGCTGACTGCTGAGATTGCCCAGAATTCTGTTTACGAATACATCGAGCAGACGCTGGGATTAAAAATCCTGGGTTCCAGGAGACGTCTGCGCATCGAGGCAGCGGCCAGCGAGGACATCGACTATCTCCACTTAGACGGAGCCAACTGCGTGGGAGCGTTTTACATTAACGGATACATCGACGACGGAAGTATTTTTGAGTATACAAAGATCAAATATGCGCCCAACTACCTCTCCTTTGAGGAGTTTGTCAAGCGGTAACAAATGCGGTCAAAAAAAATCCCCGGTCACAGACAGTGTGATCGGGGATTTTCTTAACCTCCTAGAAAATCGTTCCAATAGAAAGGAACAGAGGTGCAAATACAAGTGATACGATTGTCATCAGCTTGATTAAGATGTTGATGGACGGGCCGGAAGTATCCTTAAACGGATCGCCGACTGTATCGCCGACTACGGCTGCCTTGTGGGAATCGCTTCCCTTTCCGCCGTGAGTTCCGCTCTCAATGTACTTCTTCGCGTTGTCCCATGCGCCGCCTGCGTTCGCCATAAAGATAGCCATCAGAACGCCTGTTACCAGGGAACCTGCCAGCAGACCGCCTAAAGCATCTGTGCCTAACAGAAGACCCATGGCAATCGGAACAACTACAGAGATCACGCCTGGCACTAACATCTCGTGAAGAGCTGCAGTAGTGGAAATACCTACGCAGGAGGTGTAATCAGGACGGCTCTCGCCCTTTAAGATACCAGGATCCTGGCGGAACTGGCGTCTTACCTCCTCAATCATCTTGTAAGCTGCCTTGGAAACAGATTCCATGGTGATGGCAGAGAACAGGAACGGAAGCATGCCTCCGATGAAGAGTCCGATGATAACCTTCGGATTTAAAATATCAATGGTTGTAAGATTAACTGCCTGTGCGTAAGATACGAAGAGAGCCAGGGCTGTCAGGGCTGCAGAGCCGATGGCAAAGCCCTTTCCGATAGCTGCCGTTGTGTTTCCTACGCTGTCTAACTTATCAGTAATGTTTCTTACGCTCTCATCCAGACCGGACATCTCTGCGATACCACCTGCGTTGTCCGCGATGGGGCCGTAAGCGTCTACGGCGATGGTGCTTCCTGTGGTAGCCAGCATACCGACTGCCGCCAGAGCGATTCCGTAAAGGCCTGCTGTAGAGTAAGCGATAATGATTCCGATGGCAATGAAGAGAATCGGAACAACGGTAGACTTCATACCCACTGCAAGTCCGGAAATAATGTTGGTAGCAGAGCCTGTCTCAGACTGCTCTGCAATCTTTTTAACAGAGTTGTACTTGTCAGAAGTATAGATCTCTGTAGCCTGTCCAATGATAAAGCCTACTGCAAGTCCAGAAATAATCGCAGCCGCCTCGTGCATCCGTCCAAAGAACAGATTGCTCAGAACTAAGGATGCGCCAATTACGATGGCGTAAGCTACATAGCTTCCAAGGTTTAAGGATTTCTGAGGATCTGTGCCCTCTTTTCCCTTTACGAAGAAGGTTCCAATCATGGAAGCGATGATTCCGATTCCTGCCAGAATCAGAGGGAAGAAGGCTCCCTCTACCTGATATGCCACAACTCCCAGAGTAACGGCAGATACCAGAGAACCTACATAGGACTCAAACAGGTCAGCTCCCATACCGGCTACGTCGCCTACGTTATCGCCTACGTTATCAGCGATAACAGCCGGGTTTCTCGGATCATCCTCTGGGATACCAACTTCTACCTTACCTACCAGATCAGCTCCTACGTCTGCAGCCTTTGTGTAGATTCCGCCTCCTACACGGGCAAACAGTGCGATAGAGGATGCTCCCAGGCTGTAGCCTGTCAGCACATTTACATCCTTTGTAAAGAGGTAAATCACGCTGATACCGAGAAGGCCAAGGCCTACTACGCACATTCCCATAACAGCGCCGCCTTTGTAGGCGATTCCCAGAGCCTTGCCCATGCCGCCCTCTTTTGCGCCGTTCGCCGTACGCACGTTAGCGTCTGTGGCTACCTGCATGCCGAAGTATCCGGCCATAGTGGAAAATGCAGCTCCCACTAAGAAACATACCGCTGTAATCCAGTTTCCAATTCCCAGTCCGATGACAACAAACAGAACCAGGACAAACAGTACAAGGATTTTGTACTCAGCCTTTAAGAAGGCCTGAGCGCCTTCCTTGATCGCGCCGGAGATCTCCTTCATCCTGTCGTTTCCCGGCGACTGCTTTTTCACGCCTGACGCCAGAATCAGCGCGAAAACAAGCGCCGCTACTGCCGCTATCGGCGCCAGCCATACCAATTCATTCATCACTTTTCCTCCCTTAAGTAATTGCTTCGCCCCGCGGAACCTGCGGAATCTTTGTCTTTCCACGGAGTCTTTTGTTTTGCAGAGATATTCTGTAAAACAAAAAAATGCAAGTTCGGTATAACAACCTGCATTTATATAATAGAATAAGAATACTATTGAAATGGCATTTCGTCAATATAATGATAAGATTTTAACGTGTTTTGACGCTGTTTTTTTACTTTTTTCTGAAATTTTATGCTTTTTCTTTCCCTGCTTCTTTTTATCAGCCTCCCTGCCTGTCCGGCTCCTTATCTGCTAAGGCTTTGTTAAGCTTAGGGCTTTCTGATTGCAATTATTAAAGCTTTTTAGTAGAATACCTGTGTCGTCCGGCCGGAGCCGGCGCTTTAAAGTTCTGTTTTATTCTTCAAAAAAACCAGTTATTAAACGAAAAAGGAGTATTATTTGTGGACAATTTACCTGGACTATTGCTGATACAGGCAGGTCTCATCTTTCTCAACGCATTTTTTGCAGCAGCTGAAATCGCAGTCATTTCTCTCAATCACGCCAAACTGAAAAAGCTTCAGGAATCAGGCGACCGGACGGCTGGACGTCTTTTAGCCATGGCAGAAGAGCCATCCGGCTTTCTCTCTACCATACAGATTGGAATTACCCTGGCCGGTTTTCTGGGCAGCGCCTTTGCAGCCGAGAATTTTTCGGATCCCCTGACGCACTGGATTTATGACATTCTGGGGATTCAGGTTCTCTCTCCGGCGGCCCTGAATACTGTGTCCGTCATTTTCATTACCCTGATCCTCTCCTACTTTACCCTGATTTTCGGGGAGCTGGTCCCTAAACGGGCAGCCATGCAGAAACCCTATGAGATCGCCAGATTTTCCTGCCGGATCGTAGCTGCCATCGCCTTTCTGGCAAAACCTGTGATCGCCTTTCTGGCTTTTTCCACGAACCTGGTGCTGCGTCTGCTAGGAATGAAGACAGAAGCGGAGGAGGAAAACCTTACAGAAGAAGAGCTTCGCATGATGATTGAGCTGGGAAAGGAAAAAGGCGCTATCGACGAGGACGAGACGGAGTGGATTCAAAACGTTTTCGATTTCAGGGATACCTCTATCCTGTCCTCCATGACGAGAGAAGCCGATATCGTCAGTCTGGACGAACATTCCACTGATCAGGAGATTATCAGTATTATCCGGGAATCCGGCCTGTCCCGTCTCCCCGTCTACACAAAGGATCGGGAGGATATCAAGGGCATTCTCTATACAAGAGAATATCTTCTGAATCTCACTGCGCCTCACCCCAGGTCTCTTGACCAGCTGCTTCACGACGCTTACTTTGTGCCGGAATCCATCCATGCAGACGATCTCTTCCGGGATATGCAGACGAAGAAGGTTCACATGGCCATTGTGGTCGACGAGTATGGAAATCTGTCCGGACTGATTACTTTAGAGGATCTTCTGGAGGAGATTGTGGGAAATATTTACGATGAATTTGACCCGGTGATGGAACCGGAAATTGAAAAAGTAGATGAAAATCTCTGGAGATTTCCTGGCGACACGCCTGTGGAAGAGGCCGCGGAGCAGATGGGCGTTACGCTTCCCGATAAAGAGGAGTACAATACCATTGGAGGCATGGTTTTAAGCTGTCTTCGGACGTTTCCAAAAGACGGAACCACTGTCGATGCAGAGCTGCATGGTCTTTCCCTCCACGTGGAAAAAATTGCAAACCGCAGAATTGAATCCGTTCTGGTGAAAAAGCTGCCGGATGCAGAGAAAACAGTGAAAGAAAGCGAGGCCTAAAGCCTGGCTTTAGACAAAAGGAAGCATTTCAACAGAATAAGTGATTGAAATGCTTCCTTTTTTGTATCAATTTTAAATTTTAATAAAATTGAGAGAACGTTCTGCTTTTATGCCATATCTTCCAGCAGGCAGCTCTGCTATATATCAGACGCCGGGCCTGCCGGGCCGCTTCCGGTATTCTGAGAACTCTGTGTCTCAGCGCTCTGGCCTCCTGTGTTCTGGCTTCCCTCTGTTCCTGCCTGGCTCTGCTCTCCTGCCTGGCCTTCCGCTGCATTCTCGGCCGGAATCTCTGTGCAGACGCCGTTTGCCGCCGCCTGATATTTTACTCCATCCCGCTCAAGAACTGTGTTCGCCGCCATAGCTCCCGAATCATTCAGGTAATAAAGGGCTCCGTCTGCCTGAATCCATCCAGTCTGCATGTGGCCTTCTCCGTTCATATAATACCAGGTGTCTCCTGACTGTTTCCAGCCGACAGCCATGCTTCCGTCGCTGTTTAAGTAGTAGGTATGGCCGTCCATCTGCTTCCAGCCCGTCTCCATCCTTCCGTCAGCGCCCAGATAGTAGCGTTTTCCGTCAATATCCTGCCAGCCTGTGGTCATCTTTCCGTCTGTTCCCAGGTAATACCAGGACTCGTCAATCTTCTGCCAGCCAGACGCCATTCTGCCGTCCGTACCCAGATAGTAGCGGCCTCCGTCAATGTCCTGCCAGCCTGCGCGCCTCTTTCCGTCTGTTCCCAGGTAATACCAGATTCCATCCACCTGCTGCCAGTTTAAAGCCATGCGGCCGGAATCCTTAAAGTAGTACCAGGATCCGTCTAACTCCTGCCAGCCGGTCTGCATCCTTCCGTCCTGGGCCAGATAGTAAACGCCGTCCTCCAGGTTCTTCCAGCCAGTGGAAGGATTGCCTGACTCATTCATATAATACCAGCCGTTTCCGTCGTTGATCCAGCTGTTTTTCTGCATGGCGTAATTCTGATAATAATAGCGCTTTCCGGCTATCTCTCTCCATGTATTGGCCGGAATCACGGAAGCGTAGTCCTTAAACTGGAAATCAATGTCCACATTTCCTGCGATTCCATTGACAGAGCCGGTATTGGTCGCCTGCCAGATAGCCGGGCTGTCGTATGTATACATAACATTATACCGGGCTACCCAGACATCGTAGTCCAGCGTGGATTTATCAATTTTATTGTTGAGCCAGTATTCGTTGGCATAGACCATAGGGTAGTAGCCTGCGGCCTCAATCTTACGGCAGAAGGCGTTAATAATCGCGCTAATCTGATCCGGCGGGAGAGTTCCCAGAGTGCCGGCATCCTCCGCGTCAAAGGCAATCGGATAGGAAATCGGATAATCCTTTACCAGATCCAGAATAAAATCCGCTTCCTGCTCCGCCATCTCCACGCTGGTAGCGTAGGAATAAATATACGCGCCCAGCTCCACACCGGCCGCGTGGGCTGCGTCGGCATTGGTCCTGAAGTTGGGATCCACCTCGCCCTTATACCTGGTTCCCAGCATAACAAAATCCACATCGTCTGCCGCCACCTGATTCCAGTCTACGTTCTGCTGCCAGTGGGACACGTCGATTCCTCTTCTCAGTACTCCTCTGATGGACGTTCCATCCGGCATCTCATATCCGCTTCCTGACTTTTCCCATACAGCCGCATAGGCTGCAAGAGGCTGGAACCAGACGGAAGCGCCTAAAATTCCAGCCATTGCCAGAGCGGCCAGAGGTAATTTCTTCTTCATATGTTGATTCTCCTTTTATCAAATCGCCTGATATATCCCTTATAGTCTACCAGATCCTGCCGTTTTTCCTCAAGAGGCAAATCTTACGATTTCCATACGATTTTGCATTTTTATGCCCCTTTATCGGGAAGAATCGGCTTACCCCTTCAGAAGCCATTGCGTCAGCTCTCTGTGGGTTCTCTCCGGAATCCTTTCAAACAGATTTACATACTCTTTTTCTGATCTTCTGTCCCGGAATGCCGGATAGAGAAATCCAAACTCCGCCTTTCCCGGCTCGTATTCCCCCGCCAGGGGACTTATCGTACCTATCAGATACTCATACAGCTCCTCTGAGTCTTCCAGTCTGGCCTTGTCCTCCGCTTTTGCCGGCACGTCATATCTTCCGTAGAATAAAAAGAACGCGTACGGCGCGCCCGGCTGATACGTTTCCCCCAGCACCTCATAAAACAAATCCAGGAGTCCGTCGTTTTTCATTTCCGACTGAAGAATTCCGTCCAAAAGCTGCCAGATACTGCCCGGACGCCTGGCCTCTCTGGAAATTTTGTAATCCTTCAGCTGCACGTTCGTATCAGAAAACGGAACCGTCTTGGCCAGAGCCAGCTGCTTTGTCCGCTCTGAGAGCGAAAGCCTCAGAAAGTTCGTATTAAAGGTTCCGTCCACATATCCCTCTTCATCAAAATAAGCTCCGGCTATCCGGCTGATGCAGGAACGGGCAGGCGTCATCCTTCTGGTCAGCTCCAGCATATCTTCTCTTTGAATCATTGTTTCTCCTTTCACCTTTTTTATTTTTTCTTACAACGGTCGTCCAGAACTGACGCACTTGTGTGGAAACTCTCTGCATCGGCGGATTATTCGCGCAGAAATACTTTTACATAAATCTTAATCCAGGAACCCTTCTTTTCTTTCATCAGAATTCTGCCGAAAAGAATTTTTCCAGCGTCCATCAGACGTGCGGCAATTTTGTTATCCTCCCTTGGCACATAACCAAGCTTTATTCCATATGCAGTCGTGGTAAAGGTCATCTGCAAGCTCCAATATCACATTTTTCAGTTCCAGATTCTCGATATACTTGTCAGGAATGCTACTGTATCCAAGATAAGTCCCCATAATACTGCCCGTTACCGCACCTGTTGAACTGCTGGCTCCGCTATGGTTAACTGCCGCAATTAACGCTTGTTCAAAATCGTCAGAATATTTTAGAGAACAGTAAATTGCAATTGCAAGAGTCTCTTCTGCAGTCCATCCCTGCCCCAGCTCCTGTACAGCTTCCAAATCGTCAAATGTTCCGTTGGATAATTCAATTGCTCTGTCAATCAGCCTTATTTGTTCATCTAAATATTTTTTTCCGTCAAACAGCCGCAGCAGAGCCTGTTCTGTGTCCCTTACCGCTTCATATAAGGAAATATCCTCATTATGCGAAAGCCGCTGAATGATATGTACGAAAGCTGCCGCCGGAATATACCCAAGTTCATGTCCATGCGTTAAGGCGGCAGTCTCCGCTCCTATCATATCTATTTTATCACTTTCATACCGTCTGCCTCCCAAATACAGGCCAATGGGAGCGACCCGCACCATCCCGCCACAGCCTTTACTCTGATTCATAGGAGCATCTATGGTTCCATCCGCTCCATTTATAATTGCTGATATACAGGTATTTCCCGGATCGCGGCGGGCAAACAGCTCTGGTTCATTTACAAGCCATGAATAAGGAGAGCGCGGCCTCAGCGGATAGGCTGCAGATTGTGTCTGAAGCCAGTCCTTATAGCATGCAGCGATGTAGGCCGGATATGATCCCATAATTCCGCGGGTCATGCCTCTTGTCGTTCCAAGCAGCAGACCATTGGCAGTAAAAAGCGTCATTTGAGTGACACTGGAAACAGGAGCGATACCATTGTGCAGTTTACAGTTTTTGCTGCCACTTTTCCCATATTTTTTAACGGCAGCATCTGTGCCAGGAAACTCAACGGCATATCCTAGTGCATCGCCGGCAGCGCCGCCAATCAGGCATCCTCTATACTGTTCTAAATTCTTCACTCCATCAGCTCCTCTTATATCTGCCTACAGCAAATTAACGTCCCTTAGAGATTCGTTCTGAGTCATTCATGCTGCGAATCTTCTGCGCAATATTTTGTAATCTTTAAACATTATACCTTCAATCAACTCTTTTGCATAGTCAAAGCGCTTAATAGAATTCTTTGTTGTAAACTGCATATTCAGGATAACGGTCAGAATAACGAATTTGTACCGCCTGCTCCTACCGTTTCCTCCAGGTCTTTATTTTTTGACCAGAAGCACAAAAGGACATCTTCCTAAAATTTCTTTTAGAAAAATGTCCCTCTTTGTATAAAATATTTACCTGGACTAATATGGATTTTTCACAAAACCGCTTGTTAAAACCCATTAAGCCACTTTAAATTATTCGGGGATACGCCTGCTGAAGCAGATGTTCCTGTCGTGGAAGAAACTGCCGCTCCTGCCCCCACTCCTTCTTCTCCCCGGCGTCAGCCCCGCCCCCAGCGCAGCAAGGCCCCCGTCCTTACCATCCACGGCCGGGATGATGTCGAGACTGCCGAAGACCGTCATGATATAATCTGACATGAAATCCATAACGCCTACCGCACCCGCAAGATCATCACCGGCAAGCTGGGCCGCAGCCCTTCCGGTCAGGAATACGCTGACCTTATGCTGCGCCAAAATAAGATCCTTGGCAACATGCTCGGTGCTGACATTGACTTCATCGTGCGTGGTATCGACTCCAAGACCCGCAGCGTAGCTGTCAGCTGTAGGGAGGCCATGCGGCGCAGCAGTCTGGAGGACTTGGGCATCAAAGCTGACATCAAGAGTATTTCCGAGAACACCGACAGAGACAACCTGCAGAAGTGCCGTATCCAGGGCAAGTATGCCGGCCGTGTCACAGATGTCCACAAGGGCATTGTCTATGTGCGCCTCTCCAATGGCGTCAATGCGGCAGCCCATTCCTGCTATGACTACCGGATGCCCGGCAAAAAGGACGATGTATCTTTTGCTGTCACCCGTCTGGATATGGAGCGGGGTGTGGCCGTAGGTATTATTCCCCGGATCATCCGGCAGAACCTGTAAGCAAATGCGTTTATTTTTCACAAAAACACAGTTATAAGCTATACAATCAAAGATTTAGGAGGCAATTTCATGCGGATTCAGTTTCGTGCAGAGAATTTTCTCTCTATCAAAGACAGTGTCGTGTTATCCCTCTTTCCAGCAAGGATAACGAGCATCCAGAACATCTAATTGTGGATGGAAGCAAACGGTATTTGAAGTCTGCCGTGATTTACGGAGCCAACGCTTCCGGAAAGTCCAATGTCCTTCATGCATTCTGGTTCATGGTAAATTATGTGCTGACTTCACATAACCAGCAGCTCCACAAAGCCATCGAACGTTCGCCTTTCAAGTTTGACTGTGAAACGCCCTCTCGCCCCAGCTGCTTTGAGGCCATCTTCACCGCAAATGGCATCCGATATGCGTATGGCTTTTCGGTAACAGACAAAGCTGTTATTGAAGAATACCTATATTACTATCCCAATGGCAGGCAGGCGATCATTTTTGAGCGGCAAAACACAAACAATTTTCGTTTTACTGTTGATGTCGATGAACAAAGCATGCTCAAAAATCGTACTTCACCTAACAAGCTCTATCTGTCTGTTGCATCAAGCTGGAGCTATTCCAAGGTAATTCCTGTTCTGGAGTGGTTTGCTTCCTGCCGGATCATCACGAAACATTCTGCTGCAGATGCTTATGAATTTGAAGCAGAACAGCTCAAAGACGATGGCTGCCGGCATATGATCGCCTCTATGCTGTGTGGCGTTTGGTATACATTCTCTTCAAATGCGTAATTTAGAACCCGCCACTTCTCAACAGGGCGATATTTTCATCAATATTGAGGTCATTCACACGGTACAAGATACAGAGGGAAATACTTCTTCCTACACACTGAATATAGCGGAGGAATCTGATGCACCAACAGTTATTTCAAACTGATTGGTGTTGTAAAAAAGGTCTGGATGAAGGAACGCTCCTTATAGTAGACGAACTGGACTCTCATCTGCATCCCCTCCTGACCAAGCATCTGGTCTCGCTTTTTAACAGCGTGGAGTTCAATCCAAATGGAGGCCAGTTTATTTTCACATCACACAACACCAATCTTTTTCTATCCGCAAAGATACCAAAATTGAGAAGGGGTATTTGATCGGCCGTTATGATGCGGTTCCTTTTATTAAGGGTGGGCTGTAAAACAGCTGCGGACAGTTCAAAAATGATATTCTCAAAATTAGATATGCTTAAATTTAAAAAAATATCTGCATTTAATTTTTGAGATGTGCTATACTATACTAAGAAAGGGGCGATAATATGAATATACAAAAAATCAGCGTTGGGAACTTTAAGTCCCTGTATAGCGCATCATTTGAGCCAGGTAAAATCAATGTGTTTGTTGGTGCTAATGGCTCTGGAAAGTCCACTATTTTGGAGGCTATCGGCCTCTTGAGCGCAGCTATGACTGACCGTGTTGATTCTGCAAGTCTTCAACGGAAGGGTGTACGTTTAAGCATTCCCTCTCTTTACAAGTCTAATTTTAAGGATCTGAAAAGAAAGAAACTGACCGTAGATCTTTCCTTGGAATGGGAGAATGACTGTTGTTCTGATCAGTTCCGCTATGATGTGCACCTAACAACCCCTACCGATACGGATTACTGGAGATACCATTCGGAAGTATTTTTCCAGAATGACGAGAGAATATGGGGGCGCAGTAATGCATCCCAGCAGCAGGCCAACAGCTATATTGGTTTTTTCTTGATTGATGACAATCAGGAACTGACAAACGGCCGTAAAATTGCACAACATTTCTCCTCTTATGGTATTTTCCAACCCAATACTATGACTTTACGCGGGACGATTCCAGATCCAAATCAAACCACTCCAATCGGACTGAATGGCGGTCGTCTGGCTGAGGCAATAAAAGCATTGATCCATGAGGAAGATGGCGAACTGTATTTTGGCAGTTTATATATGGATGATATCCTTGATATGATTGATTGGGCTTCTGATATTTCCGTGGATGCTCCCAAGAAAAGCAATATCAACGCCAACATTCCTACCACTCGTCAGATTATTGAGTTTACAGACCGCTATATGAAAGAAAACTCCCGGTTTACCGGTTATGATGCCAGTGAAGGTGCTTTGTATGTGCTGTTTATGTTGGCTCTAGCCATGCATCCGCAGGGTCCTTCTATTTTTGCGGTAGACAGTTTTGATCATGCATTGAATCCCCGTCTTGCCAAAAAAATGATACAAGTATTCTGCGAACAGATCATTCAGAACAATAAACATGTTTTCCTTACCACTCATAATCCCTTGGTTTTAGATGGGCTTGATTTGACTAATGATGATATTCGCTTGTTTGCAGTAGATCGTGATGACAATGGGCACGCACAAATCAATCGAATTCTTGTGTCACAAGAACTGATAAATGAAGGTCAGTCTTTGTCCCGGCTCTGGATCAATGGTAGACTGGGAGGTGTGCCGACACTGCTATGAAAAATATCGGAATTGTCTGCGAAGGACCGACAGACTATATTATATTACAAAAGGTCATCAACCTGATAACCAATGAAACTAATTATTATGTACAGCTCCAACCAGAACCCGACTTAACAGGACAATATGGAAACGGTTGGAAGGGTGTCTGGAAATGGTGTTGCGATAATGCTGATATCCGCAAACAACTTATGAAGGATATTACGCCCAGGCTGGATTTTCTGGTCGTTCAAATGGATGGAGATGTATCTCGGAAGGAAAAATCTGCTCATTGTTCGTGTCCGTCTGTCAAATGTCCTTATAAGGGCATTCGAAATCCTCTGGAATGTGATATAAAACCGGAAGATAGAGATGCTTGCCCTGTCATTCTTCCATGTCAAAACCATGGAGCATCTATTACCAGTTACATGGAGCATTTGAAAGGACTGCTTTCTACATGGCTAAAAGAACCCGATGATACCTGTATTGTTATCCCTTGTGACAGTACAGAGGCATGGATTGTAGCTGCCTATGATAATACGGCAGAAGTTGAATTTATCAAAGATCCTTGGGAATCTGTTATTGCCAAAAAGGCAACTTATCACGATATTCGCATTTCGGGCAAGAAAAAGAGAACCCGCATTTTCGAACAATTTGCCCCTATTGTTTGTGAGAATTGGGAACAGGTAACCAATCTTTGCCAAAGTGCAAGAGACTTTGAACAAAGCATCTACACCCTTTTCCATCAGACATAATACTGGCATAACATTGGCACGGTCCTGCCCTTTCGCCGTAAATCCATATCTGTTATACTTGGTACAGTCAAAACTTTGCATAGCAGCCGCTCCGGTTTGGAGCGGCTGTTTTCAATTGCGCCACAGTAAAAAGAAAGGCGAATCTGCATTTTATAAGCAGATCCGCCTTTCATATTGTTTCATCTGGTTTCGTAGTGTCTCGCGCAAAAGTTGTAGAAAAGTTGTAGTAACGCGATTTTTTGTAGTAAATGACCTCTTTAGTACAGCTTCGCTCCCGCCGGAATCACGTCATCTAACATCAGCAGATTTAAGCCTTCCCGTCCGTCATACTCATACACGGCGGAAATCAGCATACCCTCAGACGGAATACCCATCATCGGTCTCGGCGGCAGGTTGGTGATAGCCACGCAGGTCTTGCCAACCAGCTCTTCCGGCTCGTAATACTCGTGGATACCGCTTAAAATGGTGCGGTCCTTGCCGGAACCGTCGTCCAGAACGAACTTCAGAAGCTTTTTGCTCTTCTTCACTGCCTCGCACTCTTTTACCTTCACTACTCTGAAATCAGATTTTGCAAAGGTATCGAAATCTACGAACTCCTCGAACAGCGGCTCAATCTTTACCTTGGAAAGATCAAGCTGTACGCTTGGCGCGGACACGCCTGCTGCAGCTGCCTCAAACGCGTTCGGCTTAGACTCTGCTGTCTCTGCCTTGTTATCGCCCTTCTTTGCGTCTAAAGACTTCATGGTCGGGACCCTTTTTGTGGTTCTTTCATACTCGACCAAGCTGGTGTTAATACTATTAAATTCTCC
>OGZI01000180.1_pt1 | contig 93237 bp, 87 predicted proteins | sample 1576711 | NCBI WGS metagenome assembly OGZI01 (sample SAMEA3541482, study PRJEB24748) | human gut metagenome | biome: human gut; feature: human-associated habitat; material: faeces | place: China | collected 2012
ATCTTGTGAAATCACAATTTATTCTTGTAGCCTGCCGCTGATACCGTCTGGATTGTGCTTTCCCTTTCTTTTTGTTCCCTTTAATTAGCCATGAACTGTTTCATGCCCTGGCTTTTTGCACCTGGGTTATCATTTCCGTAGCCTTCCAGAAGATTGATGACACCCCAGATGCCAAGTCCGGCGCCCAGTGCTACCACCAGTGTCTGTAAAACTGTTACTGCATTGTTAAAAAACTCCATCGTTTTCCTCCTTAAATCATTTTGTTTTTCATTCTCATTCCTGTGTTGTCTGTATTTTCTATTCCAGCCAAATAGGTCGGTGGACAATTTTCCTCACATCCCAGTTTCGTTCAGAATCCTGATATATGAGCTTTTGTCTTTGTCTGGTGGTGAGCGCGGCAACCGACTATCATCTCTCACTCCTAAATCCATCGCTACCTTTTCTACGGTCTGTCTGATACCCAATCCAAACAGCCTGACTACAAAATTGATACCACTTCCTGTTGCATCGCATCCAAAGCAGTGATAATAACCACCATCCTGTTTTATTCTTAAGTTCTTACCTGCATGAAAGGGATATCCCTTCATTCTGTACCGTTCTGTGAAACCTTGTACAGAAACTGTCTGCCTTCCTTTTTTAAACAATCTGTCCATCTTCTTCACCTCCTTCATCTGCATCCAGCACGATAAACTCATCATCCGCTTTGAGTTTCAACCGGCAACTGAGATATTGCTCGATATTAAACTCATTTTTCTTACTGTAATCGGCTGTCAATTTATAATTCGGATGCTGTGTCAGGTCATACTTATCGGACAAAAACGGGCGGACTCCGCGGAGCTGTAAGATACACTTTCTGCCGTCCAGCACTGCAAGTTCATCAATAGATGCGAGATCATGCCCTGTTTTTTGATAATTTGTACCATAGGACGGGCTGTTGCCACGGGTATCCGATGTGTTATACAGATCAATCGTTTCTTTCCCAAGTGCCTGATTGAGTTCTTTCAGGGTTGTCGGTTCAGAACCGCCTAAAAAGATGCGAGAATCCATATTTCCAATGATGGTATCTGCATTGTCTTTGTAGATAGCTTTCAGCTGAGATTGTGCCTGCAACACCAGACAAGCCGAAATCTCACGGCTTCGTATTGTCGCAACCAGCTTTTCCAGATTCGGTATCTGACCGATATTGGCACACTCATCAATCAGACAGCGTACATGAACCGGAAGCCTGCCGCCATACACATCATCTGCTTTCTCACACAGCAGATTGAACAACTGAGTATAAATCAACGAAATCAGGAAATTAAACGTACTGTCTGTATCGCTCATTATGAGAAAGAGCGCTGTTTTTTGGTCGCCCAAGGTATCCAGCTGTAGATCATCGTACATTGTGATGTCCCTGACTTCTTGAATGTCAAAGGGGGCAAGTCTGGCTCCGCAGGAAATCAGGATGGACTTTGCCGTTTTACCTGCCGCCAGCTTATATTTCTTGTATTGGCGAACTGCAAAATGGTCAGGCTTTTTCTTTTCTAGTGTCTCAAACATCATATCGACTGGATTCTGAAATTCCTCATCATCCTCTCTGACTTCCATCGCATTTAAAAACTCGATCAGAGTTGAGAAGTTTTGTTCTTCTATCGGCGCTTCATAGTGGATATACCCTATCAATGCACAGTAAAGCAGGGTTTCTGCTTATAGTGATAGGTAATCCTTTGAAGTTATCGCCGGATTTTCCCCCACTTCACACCGGACGTGCGACTTTCACCGCATCCGGCGTTCCATCGATTGTTTTCACAAGCATTTAATCAATCTCCAAATGAAATACTATTATTCTATTGCGGACAAACCAGCCCGCTCACGCAGACTGTTCATTTTTAACATCAGTTCCTTTGTTGTTTTGAGAGCATCAGCTATCGCTTTCAGCTCATTCATCGGGCGTCTTTGCAGAAGCGGAAGGAATCTCCTGTGGAACAAAATCATGTTTTGATAGCGTTCCCTGCCGCCAAATTCTGCCGGAGTTTTCAGCCAGCATACAATGTCAGCCGCATTTTCAAAGAGTTCTCCACTTAGCGCACATTTTCCACGTTGGGCAGAGAATAATGAAATCCTGCTGTCTGTGAGTTCTGTGCTTCGACCCATGGACGGTTGATTTCTCAAACCCGCCAGAACAAATGAGTTCAGGCTTAGGTTTGTGTGTATCAATGTCCGTCCGTCGGCCGTATAACTGCATACCGCTGTTTTCTTTGCCATCGGTATCTTGTTCTTGATATATGCGATAGGGTAGATAGGTTGGTCGATTCCTGATACATACCGCACCATTGCCGACTTACCGAACCGCTCCTTTTCGCTCTCGGTCATTGCACCACCTTCTCGAACAAGTTTGCACCCGGTTTCTGTATTGAGCCGGTTGGTTAAAACTGTCATGACCTGCCTGTGGATTTTTCTGCAATCAATACTGATACAGGTAGCGAGCTGAAAATAATTCTGTATTCCCAGAACCATTGAATTGAACAGCCTTATCTCGTCTAAAGGTCTTTTTCCTTTGGACGGTCTGGCAATCCGCTTCGCTTGTTCCACCAGCTTTTGCCTTTCCAGTTCCAACTTTTTGTCACAGATATGAGATTGCACAGCGTACCTACCGCTTTTTGGTCTGACCCGTATCTTGAATCCGAGAAACTCTGAATAGCGTTTTCTGACATTGACTATCCTTGTTTTCTCTGGCGATACTTCAAGCCTTAGCCTCTCAGTTATCCACGCTGTTACAGCTTCTTTTGTTCTCAAAGCGTCCTCTTTATTCCGACAGAAGATTCTGAAATCATCTGCATATCTCACGATGTACATTTCTTTCAGTCCCGTTTTCCTCATTTTGAGAAATGCCTTGCTCCGGTCAAAAGTAATCGAGTTTCTGATTTTCCTCTCATACCCGTATTCCTTTACAAGAGGGTGGTTCTGCCATTGGCTCTCTACCCAGTTATCCAGTTCATTCAGCACGATATTCGCAAGTAGCGGTGAAATGATACCACCTTGCGGTGTGCCTTTGTCTGGAATGAGGGTAGTGCCGTCTGGCATTCTAATCGGTGCTTTCAGAATCCGCTTGATAATAAAAATCAACTGTTTGTCGTGTATTCCCAAAGCCCATATCTGCCGCACCAGCTTACTGTGATTTACATTATCGAAAAAGCCCTTTATATCAAACTCAATCACATAATGCAGATTCATTCGCTGGAGCATGGTATAGGTTCTCTGCATGGCGTGTTCTACGGAGCGGTTCGGGCGAAAGCCGTAGCTATTGTCGCTGAATTTCGCTTCGCAGATAGGCTCCATGACCTGCTTGATACATTGCTGTACCAGCCTGTCCCAGATACAAGGAATACCCAACGGGCGGGTCTTGCCGTTTGGCTTCGGAATGTCTTTACGCCTGACCGGTTTTGGTCGGTATCCGTGCTGACTTCCTGTGACAATAAACCTCACTTTCTCCACAACTGTTTCGGGCGGTAAACACCCGATGTCACTGATGTTTTTGTTGTCTGTTCCTGCTGTGTAGCTTCCTCCGTTTGCTTTGATGTTCCGATATGCCAGAAGAATGTTATCCCGGCTTAGGATTATATCCATAAGGTCGGTAAAGTTGTCTCCGTCCAGACTTCGGCGATAGAGTTCGTCAAAAACTGGCTGCATACCGTAATACTCGGCGTGCCGTAAATCATCTACACATAGATTTTTGCTTTTCTTTGGCATAAGGCATCACCTCCTTTTACGAAAGTGACCCTTTTGGTCTTACTCGAATCCTTATGTTGGATTGAATAATGCCTGTTTATCTCAACCGACTTGTGGCCATTCCTCCGTAGCTCACATAACGCAAGCACATCATAGGTTCGACCACTGCTTTTCAGCAGCAGTTCGTCTGCTTATTGTTCTTCGTCAGATTATTCCTTGCGGAATCTGCTGCCTTTCCTCGTTCCGATAGTTCTATCTGTACATACATACCCTTAGGTTTCTGCTATAGACCTGTCGGCTTGCCTGTGCCTGTAACACAGCATGGTCGTTCGTAGGGTCAATTTCTACTAAACCACACCGACTGCGCTTTAACGCACCCACGCATTTCTGCGTGGTTTTCTTTTAGACCTGTACATTCGCAGGTTCGTCAGTCCGCCCGCCAAAGCGAACATTCTAACCATAGGTATCTTATAGACCCTCGGCCTATAGGTAACACAGTCTGCCGCCAGACCGCTTTCGACCACTTTTGGCAGTGGTTACGGTTACTCTCAGCCTTTGTCATGGGGCTTCGTACAAAAGCCATTACAGCTAATGCACGCCCATCAAGGGTAGGCGTTTCAGGGCGTTACCCCGTCATTCCACCTATCAAACTATCAGTTCTCCGAACAACGGAAAACCGTTGCCCGTGCGCAGACTTTTTACCGCCTGCGAACGAGTCGCACTGGTCCAGAACTCGTCCCCTGCTTTTCCATCCCCTTTCGTGTTTGCGATCAATGCCGTCACCAGCTTCAGAATATCCTTTTCCGAATGGATATAAGCCATTGGATTATAATGCATGGATTTTTCGAAGTTGATCGTATTGAAAATCTTGATCTGATATCCCTTTTTACGCAGCAGGTGGCCACAGGACACTACGATATCTCCCTTCGGGTCAGTGACCACGTATGAACTGTGGCACTGGAGCAAGTTAGGCTTAAGCCAAAAACGCGTTTTACCAGAACCTGACCCTCCGACGATCAGAACATTTTTGTTCCTTGCATTTGCCGGATTTTTCGGGCGGTTGGACATCATCAGGCGCTCTGTTTTGGTTAAGATGATGTTGTCCTCAAACTTTGGTGCTATAAACGGTGCGATATCTTTTACTGTCCCCCATCGTGCTGAACCATACTCCATGCCATGACGGTACTTTTTCGCATTTTTTCCTTTTAAGTAAACTGCCAGCCGCAATCCTGCTCCAGAAAGAATACCTGTCAGCAAATCCACAGGATGGAATCCTGGCATCAGGTTTTGGAAAGCCATTGGGATGGCAGAAAGAAAGCCGAGGATTTTTGCAGATGTGTCTGCATCCCCGGCTATACGCCACGCTTCTCCGAAATTAGCTGCAAGCAATCCCAAAATAAAATATGGGATATTCAGAATCAGAAGTCGTTTTATCTCTTTTCTGTTCATCAAAGGTCACGCTCCTGTTGTTTCTGGCGTATTTTCTTCGGAATAAGAGAAGCCGCCAGTTCCTTGAATCGATTCAATTGTGTAAGCACACTCGGCTTTTCTTTCCGGTTCATTACTCTTGCCTGATATTCATTGCAGAGAGCGCCCAGTGCTTCCCCGTCTTTGGCACGGACGAACACCGTATATCTCGGCGGGTCCACACTTTTATTTTTCCGCACCGCATAGACGATACCGTAATTTCTTGCCAGCTGTTCAAACTCCCGAATTCCTCGCTGGTCTATTTCGCTGGCCGCAGCTCCCTGATTTTGTTGTAGGAGTTTTTTTACACTCTGCCTGCCTTTTGGTGTTTTCTCCTGTTGTGACATCATATCGCGATATACCTTGTTCAGGATTCGAATCAACTGTCTGCTGGTCAGCTTTGTGGTCGTAATTGCGAGATTGACTGTCCTGTTCTCTACTTCTTCCTGCAATCCACCTCACCCCATTTCTCTGTGATGTTTTCGCTATTTCTAGCATATTCGAAATTATCATATTCCTGTTGCACTTTCTCCTCGCTTTCTTCGCAGAAAGCCGCCTTTGCTGACACCAGTTTTTCCAGTAATCCTGATACTGTACTCTTTCAAACCATACCGCCTCCATTTCTATTGGACACGACAAAAGCGATCATCTATAAACCATACAGTTCATAAACAATCGCTTTCTTATCCTGACAGGAATCCCATCTTTCTCTTCTTATTTAGAAGCAACCTGTCATCGTTCCATATTCCGATCCCGTTTCTTCTGCCATTGTTCCAGCAGTTTGATGATGATATCTTCCATCTGTTTCGGGGTATAGGATTTGGGAAAATACTTTCGAAGCACATCATTTTTAATCGTCACTCGGTCCTGCTCATTTTTCTTTTCCTCCGACAGGATGGCACACATCGCATCCAGACTGCACTTTCCCTCCTGACTGAATTTCTTTAAACGCTGTGCCTGCGAGAGTGAAGGAGTTGTTTGTGCGTAGTCCATCGCTTCCAGAAAACCCTGCTGTTCTTCCTTTTTCAGATAAGACAGCTCCACCGCCGGATTGAAGGCGATTTTCTTCTCATCGACCATCTCCAACAGTTCAGGAATCAACTCTGTCAGTCGGATGTAACGTTGAACCTGTGTTTTGCTTTCTCCGCTCTCATCAGCGACCTGATGAACTGCCCACAACTTCTGCCCAAGTTGGGCAGAAGTTAAATCCCCCCTTGAACCTTGATGTTTAATCGCCTCCAACTTCATCTTATAAGCAAAAGCTCTCTCACTGGGAAGAAGTGTTTCTCTTTGCAGGTTGGAATCCACCATCAAGATTGTGGCGGCATCATCATCCATATCCCGCACAATCACCGGCATCGTTTCTTTCCCTGCAAGTTTGGAGGCATGATGGCGGCGGTGTCCAGCGATCAGCTCATAACCTCCTTCCGGACGAGGGCGGGCAATCGCAGGTGTCATAACTCCAAACTGTGTGATGCTATCCACCGTTTTCTGCATGGCTTCATCATCCAGAACTTTGAATGGATGTCCCTTAAATGGATGGAGTTCGGAAAGCTTGATTTCCTGCACCCGTTCCTGTTGGGCTTCACTGGTCGGTCTGAAAATATCATCGTAACTGCTCAAGCTGATGTTTCCGCCTTTTTTCGGCATTACTGATCACCTCCCTGGTAAGTATTCTATAAGCTTCTGCTACCTTTCCTTTTGGATCGTGTCTGAAAATGCTCTTGCCCTCGGCACTGATCTCCTCTGCACGAACAGAACGTGGGATATCCGTCTGATAGACCTTGAGATTGGTACCATAGTTTTCCCGAATCAAGTTCGCAATCTCTTTGGCGTAGGTTGTACGGCTGTCCACCATCGTCAGCAGGATGCCCTCGATTCGCAGTTTCGGATTGATTTGCCGTCGCACCTTATTGATAGTCTGCAAAAGCTGTTCCAACCCCTTCGCCGGAAGATAAGCCGCCTGTACCGGAATCAGTACATTGTCTGCCGCCGCCAGTGCATTGACAGTTAGCATTCCCAAAGAAGGCATACAATCCAGCAAAATAAAATCATAGTCCTTTTTGATTGTATCCAGATACTGTTTCAGGATAGTCTCCCGGCTCATGGCATTGACCAGAGAAACCTCCATGCCGGACAACTCGATATTGGCAGGCATTAAATCCACGCCTTCCTGATGATGCAGAATCCCTTCTCCGGGGACAACTGTCTCTTCCATCATCACCTTCTGCATCATATCAGAAAGCGTTAGAGACAGCTTGTCCGGTATTGGGTAACCTAAACTGATTGTCAGAGAGGCCTGTGGGTCTGTATCGACGACCAAAACCTTTTTCCCTTCCATAGCCAAGCCAACCCCCAGATTCTCACAGGTGGTCGTCTTTCCCGTACCACCTTTCTGGTTCACAATCGCCATGATGGTTGCCTGTTTTGCCACTGTCTTTCCTCCTCCTTTGTTTCTTGAGCTTTTTCAATTTACATCACCTCTCGAGGCCTGATATTGTTCATACCGCATCAGAGCGTCATAGTAACCGTCCATGGTCAATACAGCATTATATATCGCCGCAAGCAGATACTGTTTGATATTGCGAATCTTTGTCGTATTTTCCTGAAAGCAGTTCATCACGAATTTGATGTGTTCGGAATTTAGCTTCATCAGTCGACCTCTCACAACATCAATCGGCTTATCATCGCTCGCAATACGAATCCATTTTCTTTTACTGCACATAGTCTCTGCTATCAGTTCCAGAACCGAATTCAGCAATTCCCTGTTATATGGATACTCCTGATAGAGTATCTCAAACTCCAACTGCTCAAAGAAGTAATCACGATAGTATTCATAATCTCCGTTCCCTTCCGTTCCAAAATCATCGGAAGGAAAAGAAAGATTCTTTTTACTCTCCTTAAGATTATTTCTCTTAATATTATTCCCATGTTCTTTTGACATTTCCAAAGCTGTCAGATTCACATTTTCAGAAGTGTCATTTTCACATTTCAAGAAGTGTTCGTCTTTACATGGTGCAGAACAGATAAATTTCTTTACATAGATTAGGTTTGGTTTGCCAAGTCCCTGTTTTTTGCGCAAAATCAGATTACCTTTTTTCTCAAGTTCTGCAAGAATCTGAATCGCCTTCTTATTCCCGCACCCAAGTGCTTCCATGATATTTTCTACTCTGTAGATGATATAGACCCTTCCCTTTTCATCAATCCATCCATTTTTTCTGGAGATACTCATCCGGTCCAGAAACAGTCCGTACAACAGCTTTGCTTCCGCAGACAGATTTCGGTATCGACTATCAGTAAAAAGCAGTTTTGGAACCCGATAAAATGAATATTGCTCTGATTCATCGATTCCAAAAAATTCCTCATACATTTTACGAGTTCACCACCTCTTTGGACAGAAAATGCTCTTTCTTCAACGGCACTTTACGGATTGTGCGTTTCTTTAATCCATACGGACAGTTCGTATAGTAGCAAAATCGATACTTCCAGTGTGGTTTATAGTATTCGCATTTTCGACAGCATTTTGGTGCACTTGCTCCTGTTCGATTTAAGTTCTGGTACATCATCATCGCTCCTTCTCTTTTTTTCCTTTGCCCTTCCTCAGCGAATACAAAGTTCTCTCATCAGTTGTTTGGTACACCAACCGATACAAGGTCTCGCCCGACCATATGGACAGCCGTCGCACTCACTTTTCGGTTTCTCTGGTACAGAAATGAGATAATAGCAGTTCTCCCGCCCAAGTCCACAGCCGATTCGACTATTTTTCCAAAAGAAACAGTTGCGGCACTCCGCTGGTTTTTCCGGTGCATATATCGGTTTTCTCAAATAAAATCTCTCCTTTCACATTTTTCGAAATAAAAAAAGAACGTCCATCCTGCCTCTTCAAAAGGCGAACAAACGTTCTTTGATGTTATGATATTTGACAAGCTATCCCAGAAACCCTATCCTGTAAATGGAACAGTCTATCTTTTTCTGCTTGGACTTTCTGTTCCGGCAGTATGATATCTGTTAATCGTCAACTTCGTAACAGTTTATCCAGGATACATATGCAATGCATAATTATAATATTTATACATTCCTGTCAGTCAAATTCTTTCCTCTTAGCTCTCACCCTCTTAACATTTCGTTGTGCTTTTCAGTAGTTTTACTGAGCCTGTTTTCCAATGGGATTTCAGCATGAAATCTTGGACAAAAATCAGCGAAAACCCTTTATTTTATAAGGCTTTTAAACGTTATCCTTATTATAACTCAACAGTCAATCCTTCTTACAATACCAGTTGCTTTCATATCAAAATCTCCTTATCCGTTTCTATGATTTTGCTGCACTGTTATTGTTTGCAGGATACGGGAAAATATGCATAATTTGATTTTCTTTGATTTTTTATATCAAGTTTGGATTAATAAAAAATATCCACCCATATCATCCAATAAGATTTCACCAACTTTTTTACTTTCTTACCGATAACGTCTCTCCAATATAACTCCAGTTTTCCTTTGGATAGCTTACATATTTCCAGTTACTTTCATCGATTTGTTTAATCTTCAATGTTCCAGTATAGACTGGTTGTTCTTCCACTCCACCTTCGCCGACCTGAAGATACATCATATCCCCTTCGGTATATCCTCCCATCAGCTGCATCCCATAACCACCGCCAAATCCACACAACATAGTATAGGTGTTTCTGTCGGGATGATAAAATTGGGACTGGCGCAGCTGTTTTGCATCGACATCAAAGTACTGCCTGATAGCCTCCTCCACCGCTTCTGCCTGAGCTTCCTGCTGGACATACTCTGCCCCGCTTACAATCGTCAGGTCCTCCGGCGTGACCGGTAAATTCAGAAGATTATTGTACGCACAAAAGTTGACCAAATCATCTGGCAGGATTTCCTGTACCGAGTCCCAGCCGTATGTATACATGTGACCAGTCGGGATCAGTGGGAACAGATATTTCTGCTGCCATTCCAGACGCTCCTGCTCGTTTAAGTTTCCCATTTTTATTTCCTTTTCAAATCGATAACTGAGATACTCCCACTTTTCCTCCGAAATCATCCGTACCTTCAGTTCTCCCAGTGGTTCCTTTTGCGGCTGGTCAAAGTTTCCTTCCCCAATTTTCAAGGTAAGGATATCACCTTCCTGTGATACATCAGTGACTGAAGCTCCGTATTCTCCTCCCCAACCGGAAAAAAGGGTATAACATTCTGCCCCTGCATCATAAAAGGAGGACTGGCGCAGCTGCTGTGCATCCACTGAAAAATACTGCAAAACTGCCTCTTCCAGCTGTTCTGCCGGCGCCATATTATCTATGTAGGATGCTCCGTCACAGATTTTCTGCCCTGCTGGTTCAGTCGGAAGCTCCAACAGGTTATTGTAAGCTGCAAAGTTTACCAGATCATCCGGTTTTATTTCTGATGGGGAATCCCAACTGTAACGAAACAGACGCCCGGTTGGGATCAACGGCTGAAGATAGGTTTGATCTGCAAATTCTGTTGAAATCTCTGTTTTCTTTTGTGCGCATCCTGAAAAAAGGCCCATCAGCATTACAGTCACGATTATCATGCTAAGAAAATTTATCTTTTTCATTATTCTCCCCACCTTTCCATTCTATCTTGCTAGAAGTTCCAGATTTTCTGCAAGTTTGAATATTTCTTTCTTTCCAATATTGCCATAAATATTAACTGAGATATTACCCATATTCAAATAAATGGATTGTTTATCTTTTTCTTCTGTATAAAAGCCTTCACTATCATTTATTATTATCTTCTCCATCTCAGCATTTTCAGTGTCTATCCGAGTCTTTACAGTAGTTGAATTAATCCATTGAGAAATACAAAAATATTCCGCTCCTTTTTCGAAACTAATATATTGTATTTCTTTATCTAGGATTACATCTACCACCTCAAATCCTACTGGAATGTATTTAGGAAAGTAAAAATACTCCAATGAACCCTCATGATCTTCCGATATAATCTGTTTATATGTTTCGATGGATGTGTAGCGTTCTTTTCTTAAAAAGACCGTTTCATAAAGGGAAAATCCATTTGCATCTGCTAAAAAAATCAAACTTCCGGATACAATTCCCGCCGTCAGCAAAACACTCGCTGCCCGCCGCAATCCTTTACTGTTCCAAGCGTGCCGGATACAATACATCCGATAAGCCCGTTTAATCCTTCTGACAAAGCGCTTGGACGGAACGTAATCCTCCATCTTGTGTTCTTCAAAGAATTGTTCTGATTTTTGCAGTTCTTCTTCCTCAACCTGCCGCAGTGCCTCTGCAAGAAATACGTCAAACAGTTCCTCATTCAGCTTTTCCCTGCTCATCTGACCCCATCCCTTCTTCTGACATATTCCTTCATGATTCTGCGGCGGATTCGACTCAAACGCACCGAAACATTTTTAGTAGAAATTCCCATCACATCTGCAATTTCTTCATAGCTCCATTGATAGACAACTTTGTAGATCAACACCTCCCTGTCTTCTGGTTTCAGTCCGTACAAAATATTTTTGATTTCCTGCACCGTTTCTTCACTGGAAAACCTCTCCCAAGTGGGGTCAATTTCTATACTCTCCTCATCCTGACCCTCAAAATCGATTGGTACGATCTTTTGATTTTTGTGATACATCGTAATGGCGATTCTCTCTACCGTTACCAGCAAAAAACGTCTTGTCCGCATGCTGTCTGTCTCCGACAATCTATCCAGATGTTTGAGTGCACGAATAAACGCTTCTTCTACCGCATCTTCTGCCAGATGATGGGAATGCAGGATATCATACGCTTTTCCAATCAGCACCCGATAGTGCTGACGAAAAATCGATGTGAATTTTTCCTGTTCCTCCTCACTGTATGTCATGAAAAGCAGCACTCTGCTCTCCCCCGCTTTCTTTTTAGACTAACATTTTCTTATATACACTCTACCTCAAATTCCGAAACCTGTCAATGATAAAATTGACAAGCTTAAAATGATGTAAAAAAGATACAGTATTTTATGTTTCATTCAGTTACTATTATAGTAAGAATAACTGCGGTTTTCGCCGATTTACTACACTTTAATTTTTATTTAGAGGGGGATTTTTATGAAACTGACAAAAAGCATTGCTGTCTTCCTAACACTTTCTATGCTTATTTCCTTAAACGCCTGTACGGCTAAAAGCTCCAAACAGAATACATCCACAGCAAAGCAAATCTCTGAAGAGAACATCCTTCAAGCCTGCAGAAATCCTGAAACCTCTGCTCAAATGCTAAAAACGGTTAGCAAAACATAGGACTTGACCCTCTTTCTCCCAGCATGTATAATGCAAATAAATAGGAAAATATCCCTAGACTAACCGACTGATTGCTCGTGATATTTTCTATTGCAGCGATTATTTGACAGCACAAGGAGAACCCATTATGATTCGTGAAATTTGCAAAGACGAGGCTTTTCTGGCTCAAAAAGCAGAACTGGCCACACCGGAAGATCTGCAAGTTGCTGCAGATCTGCTTGATACCCTGATACACCACAAGGAAGGCTGTGTTGGACTTGCTGCCAACATGATCGGTGTGAACAAGCGCATCATTGCCTTTGATAATGATGGAAGCTATATGGTCATGTTCAATCCTCAGATCATCAAAAAAGCGGAACCTTACGATACTGAGGAAGGTTGCCTTTCTCTCAGCGGAATTCGGCCAACCAAGCGCTGGAAATCCATTAAGGTTTCCTGGCAGAACGAAAAGTTTCAGCAGCGTCTGAAAACCTTCACCGGCTGGACGGCACAGATTATCCAACATGAAATTGATCACTGTGAGGGAATTATCATATGAAAAAATGTAAAATTACCGTTATGCGCATTACCCGCTACGAAGATTTGATAACACAATATGAAAATCCAATCGAACATGCCTGCGATATGAAAGTGGGACAGGTTTTCATTGCCAACGGCTGGGAAAAGCCGGATGGTTTTTGCCAGAGTGCATGGGACACCCTCTCCCCTTTCATCCTTGCTTTGAGCCATGGTGCAGAGAATTTTTACGACGGCTGGATGAAAAATCCCCGTTCTGCTATGCTTTCCTGCAATGATGGATTCCGTCCGGTAAGCTTTCTGGTAGAAACAATGGATGAAGATGCTGACTAAGGAGTATTGCTATGTTTAAAAATAAGGTTGTTGTCGTTACGGGTGGAGCCAGAGGAATCGGCAAAGCCATCACAGAAGAATTTCGTAAGGAAGGTGCGCAGGTATGTGTCATCGACCTTCTGGAAAATGACTATTATATCGGTGATTTGGCTGATCAGCAGGTGCTGGAGGATTTTGCCCAAAAGGTAATTGCTGACTTTGGACATATAGATTATCTGATCAACAATGCCCTTCCGCTTATGAAAGGTATCGACCAGTGCAGCTATGAAGAATTTAATTATGCCCTCCGGGTCGGTGTCACCGCTCCTTTTTACCTCACCAAGCTGTTTGCACCTCACTTTGCTCCCGGTGCAGCCATTGTGAATATCTCCTCTTCCCGCGATCGCATGAGCCAGCCCCAGACTGAAAGCTACACTGCAGCTAAGGGCGGCATTTCTGCCCTGACCCATGCTTTGGCAGTTAGTCTGGCTGGCAGAGTGAGAGTCAACTCCATTTCTCCCGGCTGGATTGACACCAATTATACTATCTACGACGGTCCAGATGCTATTCAGCATCCATCCGGCCGAGTTGGCAATCCTCTGGACATTGCCAATATGGTGCTCTATCTCTGCTCGGACAAGGCAGGATTTATCACCGGTGAAAATATCTGCATTGATGGCGGCATGACCCATCAAATGATCTACCACAACGATTATGGCTGGGCACTGGAAAACCCAAACAAATAATATGAATTGACAAAACACCCCGACTGCTCTCAAACTTATGAGAACAGTCGAGGTGTTTTTGATGTAAGGAAAAAGCCGTTTTACTGTAATTCTTCCAGAAAACGCTTGAGGTTGTCTAAACCGATTCGGATACCGAGCAGGCTGTCTTCGATTCCTTCAAATTCCAATCCCAGATAGCCGTCATAGCCTTCCCGTTTCAGCACACGCAGACACTGTTTTACCGGCACCATTCCATGACCAATAATGGTACCTCTCAGATAGTTTCCGGCACGGGAAGAAAAGAATCCTTCTCCCGGATTTGGCTCGTTACCGCTTTTAACAATAAAGTCCTTTGCATGAACATAGAACACGTAAGGTGCTGCTTTTCCACAGGATTTGGCTGGGTCTTCATCTGCACAAAGGAAGTTTCCCATATCACAAAGCCATCCGAAATTTGGATGGTTGACTGTGTTGATCAGCTTTTCCACCCGATCCGCATCCTGTAAAAAGAATCCGTGGTTCTCTACCATGGTACGAATACCTTTCTGTGCTGCATATTCTGTAACCATCCGACATCCATCTGCCAGACGCTCCACCACATTTTGCAAACCTCTGTTTGCTCTATCTGAACCAAAGCCCCATGCGGCATCATGTCGCATACTGGTGCTTCCAAGGATCTGTGCAACATCCACCTTTTTCATCAGGCGCTGTGCTTCTGTTTTCGGATCGTTTGCAAGGAAATCTGCAAATACAGTATAATTGGATACTGTCAAGCCAACCTTTTTGCACTCCTGCGCAATCTGCTGTGCATACTCCTCTTCACTTGCTCCTTCTGGCGGCTGCAAATCAGTAAATTCGATTGCATCAAATCCCATTTCTTTTGCTTTTAAAACGCAATCCAGCTGTGTCATTCTTCCATCACGAAGATACTGCTGAAAGCTGTAAGAACTTACGGCAAATTTCACTGTTTTCTTTCTCCCTTCCAAGCTCTTCGGTCAAACTGGCAATTTTAAGCAATAACGACCTCATGACCTGTGCTTGCAGACTCATAAATTGCATCCAGAATCTTCATCAGAGTAATACCATCCTCTGCAGGTGCTTTACATGGAGTACCATGTACCAGACAGTCAATATAATGATTAATCTCCTGTTCAAACAGTCCATCAAAGCTCAGTGCTGTCGGCATACAGAGCTGTACATTGTTCATATAACCGTTTTGCTGACTGTATAATTCCAGTTCCGGGTCCAGTTTAGCTCCTGCTTTGGTTCCAAACAATTCAATCTTGCCTTCATCCTGCTTGATATTCAACGAGAAGGAAGCCTCAACCGAAACCACTGCACCATTATCGTAACGGATCATGGCTGTTGCAAGATCTTCTACGTTAAACTCTTCCTTTCCGGTAGCGGAAGATGCTGTATAGCCTTTCTTATCCTTCAGCTCACGGCGATCCCCCAGTTTATGGAATACTGCGCCATAGACCGAAATCGGTTTTGGATTACCCAGCAAATAACGGGTTAGATCAATAACATGTACGCCCAAATCGATCAGTGGTCCGCCTGCCGACATTTTTTTGTCACCAAACCATCCGCCGGGACTTCCATTTCGGCGCAGATAGGTTGCCTTCGCATAATACAGATCACCAAAATAATCGTGGTCAATAAAGTCTTTGACGATTGCACAGTCATTTCCAAAGCGTCGAACAAAACCCACCATTAAAAGTTTTCCGCTTTCTTCGGCAGCTTTTTTCATCTCCTCTGCTTCTGCGGCGGAGGTTGCCATCGGTTTTTCGCAGAGAACATGTTTTCCTGCTTTCAGCGCCGCGATTGTGCAGGGCGCATGCTGGCTGTTCCAGGTGCAGACACTGACTGCATCCAACTCCGGCAGTTCGCGAAGCATGACATCTTTATCGGTATAAAGTCGGGTAACACCATACTTTTCGCCCATCTCTTTCAGGCGATCCTCCCGGATATCACAAAACGCATAAACCTCCACATTTGGATTTTTCCGATAGGCATGGATATGGCTTTCCGAAATACTTCCCGTACCAATAATGCCGATCTTCAGTTTTTTCTCCATGACTTTTCCCCCTTTTGCTTATCGAATGAGATTTTTCAGATAATCTGCTGCTTTCTGGATGTCTGCATGTGGATCTTCTCCAACTTCCCTCTCAATAGTCAAAAATCCATGATAACCGATTTCATCCAGCGCTTTTAAATATTCCGGGAATGGTACCTTTCCTTCTCCCAATGGCAGTTCTGTGAAAGACTCACTTTCCAGCATCTCCGCTTCAACCAATCCATAGATAATTTCCGGATCACGATAGAAATTTCGGCGTCCGTCCTTTGCGTGTGTATGTACAATGTAATCTTTTAGGGTATAGACCGCCTGAACCGGATCATCCCCTGTCACCATAACAAGGTTAGCCGGGTCCAGATTGACCGCTACACCGGTGGAATGAAGTTCATCCAGGAAATGTTTTAAGGTAGCTGCGGTTTCCGGACCGGTTTCAATGGCAAAATGTGCGTCCAGGGAATCCGCATACTGTGCCAGTTCAAAACATGCCTGCTGCATCACCCCATAACGCGGATGACTGGGATCTGCCGGTACAACACCGATGTGTGTTGTCACAATATTGGTTTCCAGATCTTTTGCAAGCTCCAGAATTCGTTTAGATCTTTCGATAAGCTCCGGATTTTTTTCTTTATCACCAAAGCCATGACCCAGATCTCCGCACAAAGCCGAAATCACCAGACCATGATCCTTGACCATCTGCAAAAATTCCCGCCGTTTTGCATGGCTCATATTTTCCGGAGAAAGTTCCCCCTTTGTGGCATATACCTGAATTCCCTGCACACCAAGGGAAGATGCCTTCTTTAATGCGGTAGGGATATCACTCCGGAAGGATTCCAGCAGCACACCAATGGAAAAATCGTACATGACAAATGCTCCTTTCAGCTGTTTGATCACTGGATTGACAAAATTTATATCTTTATTATATAATGGGCACAAATTACAAGTAAAGAAAATAATCTGCCATAAATTAACATAATCTTGCTTTTTTCAGGAAAGAAGGTTTTTTTACGAAACGACAGACCTCCTATGAAAATATCCAGTTTACTGATAGCAGCTTTCCTGTTATCTTTCATTTTGACCATCTAAAACATGACGAGGACTTCATGATCCACTGGCAGAATGATCTGGAACTTCTTTACCTGGTGGATGGAGACGCAGAAATCACCTCCGACCACCAGCGCTGTACTTTTTCTCCGGGACAGATTGCTGTTATCAACTGCACCTGCCTCCATTCAGTTAAAGCTATCAACCAATCCTGTTCCTATTACTGTCTGATTGTAGGGCAAAACTATCTGGAACAGCAGGGCATCCCCATCAGTGAACTGGCATTCTCTTTCCAGATTGATGATCCTGTGCTTCAGGAAAAATTCCAAACAATCTGTACCGAAATGTCTCAAAAGCTTCCCTTTTATAAATCCGAAGTAAAATCGGCTGTGCTTTCTATCGCTGCCAGATTAAGCCGAAATTATTCCTGCCCGACAACTGAACCTTTTTCTCAGGATCGCCGCCTTGCCATGGTAAAATCTGCCATATCCTATATTCAAAAACATTACGACAAGCCACTGACCATCGATTCTATCAGTACCGAGGCAGGATTCAGCAAATATTACTTCTGCCGCTCCTTTAAGGAGATTACCGGAAAAACGGTGATTGATTATCTGAATCTGACCCGATGCAGCCATGCCCAAAGCCTTCTTTTATCCGGCAGCTGCAACGTCAGCGAATGTGCAGAACAGTGCGGCTTCCAAAATCTTTCCTACTTCTCCAAAACATACCGGCGATATATGGGACACAGTCCATCCAATCAGCTTTCCAGCATTCTTAAATAATCCGACAGCAAAAAGCCACTGGTGTTCCCAGTGGCTTTTCTTATTCCGTAATCAATTGAGAGGAAATTAAGTGCAGATTTCCCGCTTCATCATACTCTGCCTTTATCTGATAACGAGGAAGTTTTTGTTTGATTAATTCCTGCACTGCTGCGTCCTGCTCATAATTTTCATATACTGGAATCCATTCATCCTTCTCATCCAGTACACCGCCTGCACCCAATTTTACATAGCTTACCTGCGCAGTATAACCGTCCTCGGTCTGTTCGATCTGGTGAAAATATGGTTCTGTCACAATCGCTCCACCACGATGCGGCGGCGTATAAACTCCCTGCTCCTCATGGTAAGTATAAATTGTCGTATTTTCATGGGTACAAGAAACCCCTTCTCCCCAGATTTTCTGGATTGCTGTTTCAATCCATTCTTTCGGCGTAAAGGAATCGTCCATAATGCTAAAAATCAGTGGAGCAAGAAACTCATCATTCTCTGGATAATCCGGATACAATTCCGGCTGAGAATTACAGGTATAAGTATCTGGTACCATATGAAATCCTGCATCAAGCTTTACCTGATTATCCAGTTCCTGCGGCGATGTATATTCTCCGGTATCTCCGGCAAAAGCAATCAGGGAATAAACTTCGGGATATTCTTCTATCACGCTTTGGTTTGATTCCAACATAGTGTCAACCTGCTTTTCTCCCGGATAGGTCATCAGGCTGCGCAGTGCTGTAAATTCTTCTTCCGTAATCGGCTGGTTATAAAGATCAGGCGATTCATAATGGCCATATCCATGCTCTTCCAGCGTTACTCCTCCCAGAGAAAACTGCCCACCATTCAGCAAAAAGCCAGCTTCATAAAGGCCATTATTGCAAACTGTCGCCGCAACGCTGTTAAGCAATGCCTCTACCGATTCTTGATCGCTCAAGGAAGATTCTGCACTACTGTCAGGTGTCAGACTTAAATTTATAATGGCAAAACCTTTTTCTATTTTTACATCAGCAAGATTGAGACCATCTTCTGGTTGATACAAATAACCCATCGCAGTTCGTATGAGCTGTCCCAAGGTATCCTGCGGGTTTACCTCATAATAATGAACCGTATACCCCTGCCTTTGAGCATCGTAGACACAAACTTTCCATTCATTTGGGACATTTCCCTCTGGGAAAAAAGATTCATTTTGAGTATCATAATCTTCTTCCAGAGCATTTGCTGTCAGTGCCCCATTTCCCTCGGTGTGTCCCAGCACACCAACATCCAATGGATGAATTTCCTGCTGAGTTTCTGCATTATTTTCCGTTTCCTGGTCGCTTTCCGCGATCATGGTATCTTCGGTTATCACTTCATTTTCAGAGTCGATCCCTTGTCTGTGGCAGGCTGACAGAAAAATGGTGGCTGCTAAAGTCAAAATGACCATTTTCCTGATGGCGTTTTTCATCCTGTCACCCTCCTTTCCGTCGCAAATCAGATTTTTTACAAACATCTCTTTTTATTATTTCAGCACTTTCACTTTAAAAAGTCAAGAAGCTCTGCCAAAAATACAATTATTTTTCCTATAAGACAATTTTGGGACAAATATCTGTTGTTTGTATTACTTGTGGATATCGATATTTTACATGATGCTTTCCGACATTTTGCTGTGTATTCTTTTTCTTGTCTGAGCAAACAATAAATGTTACAATAAGAAAAGAAAGGAGGAGAAACAATTGGGCAAAAAAATATACATTGCAATTGATTTAAAATCGTTCTATGCATCAGTGGAATGTAGGGAACGAAATTTTGACCCGATGACTACCAATCTTGTGGTTGCAGACGCCAGCCGTACTGAAAAAACCATCTGCCTTGCTGTCTCTCCTTCCCTGAAAGCTTATGGGATTCCAGGACGTGCCCGCCTGTTTGAGGTAATTCAGAAGGTTCAGGAAGCAAATGAAAAACGCAAAGCAAAAGCTCCGAACCAACAGTTTACCGGCTCTTCCTGCGATGACAGAGAGCTGAAATCTCATCCGGAACTGGCGATTGACTATCACATCGCACCACCGCAGATGGCGCATTATATCAAAATCAGCGCACAAATCTACAAGATTTATCTCAAATATATCGCTGCGGAGGACATCCATGTTTACTCCATCGATGAGGTTTTTATGGATGTCACAAATTATCTTGCGATGTATCAGCTTTCTGCCCGGGAACTTGCCATGAAAATCATTCTGGACGTTCTGGAAACCACTGGCATCACTGCCACCGCCGGTATTGGACCAAATCTTTATCTGTGCAAGGTCGCGCTGGATATCGGAGCAAAGCACATCAAGCCGGACAAAAATGGAGTCCGAATTGCAGAACTTGACGAGATGAGCTACCGCCAATCTCTGTGGAGCCATCAGCCTATCACCGACTTCTGGCGGGTCGGACGCGGATATGCCAAACGTCTTGCCGAATATGGAATGTACACTATGGGAGACGTGGCCCGCTGCTCCATCGGAAAGGATACTGACTACCGAAACGAAGAGCTGCTATATAAGCTCTTTGGCATCAATGCCGAGCTGCTCATCGACCATGCCTGGGGATGGGAGCCGTGTACCATTGCAGACATCAAGGCATATCGTCCGGAGAATAACAGTATCTGCTCCGGACAGGTTTTGCCATGTCCTTATGACTATGAAAAAACCAGGCTGGTCGTTCGAGAAATGGCAGATTCCATGGCGCTGGGATTGGTGGACAAGGCCTGTGTTACCAATCAGCTTGTCCTTACCATCGGCTATGATTCGGAAAATCTCAAAAAAGGATATCGCGGCGATGTTACGATTGATCGATATGGTCGTCCAATCCCCAAACATGCACACGGTACTATCAATCTTGATACCTTCTCTTCTTCTGCCAGAAAAATTGTAGACGCTGCGTTGACTCTGTACGACCGCATTATGGATTCAGAGCTAACTGTTCGTCGTTTGAGCCTCACCGCCAACCATGTAATCAGTGAAACCGATATTCCTTCCAAACAGGTCTGTGAGCAGCTTGATCTTTTTACCGACTACGCTGCTATCGAAAAACAGCAGCAAGAGGAAAAAGAACAGCTAGAACAGGAAAAGAAGATTCAGAAAACCATGCTCTCTATCCAGAAAAAATTTGGAAAAAACGCCATCCTCAAGGGAACTAATCTCAAGGATGGCGCAACAGCCAAAGACCGAAATCAGAAGATTGGAGGACACCGGGCATGAAGCATCCATACGAAGATATCATCCATCTTCCGCATCCAACCTCAAAAAAACATCCCAGGATGTCCATTCACGACCGTGCAGCACAGTTTGCTCCCTTTGCTGCACTAAGAGGATACGACACTGCCATCCAAAATGCCGGAAAACAGGTGATTCAAAAACCGGAACTGGATGAAGATTCCCTGATGAGGCTTCAGCAGAAACAATTTATTCTGATAGAACATCAGGAGCAGCATCCCCTGATCGAAGTAACCTATTTTCAGCAAGGACCGTCCAGTCAGAGTGGATGTTATCTTACGGTGCAGGGTCATTTTAAAAGAGTGGATGAGTATAAACAGGAATTGGTTCTTACTGACCATACTGTGATTCCTCTGGATGATATTCTTGCAATCGATGGCGAAATTTTTAAATCTATCTTGTAACGAAAAAAGCCGGCGTCTGCCGGCTTTTTTAATGAGTAGTATTTGTTATCGATCTTCTCTGTCAAGTTCAAAAACCAGATGCGGCATTTCCTCTCCATGATAGATCTTGATAAAAGATCCTGTTTCCTTCATCCCAATTCGTTTTGCAACTGCAATGGATTCTGTGTTCATCGGGCGAATGTCGCAGATTAGTTTCTCTACCCCCATTGTCTCAAACGCATACTCTGCCATTGCTCTTGCTCCTTCGGTTGCATATCCACATCCGCGCGCATCACCGTTTAAGATATAACCGATTCCCCAAACGTCCTTTCCTTCTATGTTTTCTCTTAAAATGCCAATCTGTCCGACCACTGCACCGGTCTCCTTCTGGATTGCCAGGAGATAATCAATACCGTGATCCTGGTACCCTTTTTTTCGTCTCTCAATCCATGCCCGGACATCATCATCCGAAAAATAATGCCCCCAGATTCTGCAAACTCCTTCATCCCGCATCATTTTCGCAATGACATCAAAATCATCGTCTTCTACTTTTCGAAAAATAAGGCGTTTTGATTCCAGCATAATTTCCCTCCATCCTTTAGCTGATGCTGTTTTATGCACCGAAAAATCCACTCAGTCCAATTGCCACAAGAACAATACCGACAACACGAATGCTTTTTTCGATATTATCCAGATTTGCATTTACCGAAAGATCCGGATAAACCGGATTGACCACAAACATAAGTCCGGACACAATCCATCCTAAGTTAAAGAAAATTCCCTGCTTTAACAGGATTGAAAGCAGAAAGGTGCCGAGCAGAACAATTGCTGTTGTGATAATCTGTTGTTTAAAGGTAAATTTTATCATCTTTTTTCCCCTCGCAAAAATGAAAATTGTTTTGGTTTTATTATATCATGAAATCTTTCTTTTTAAAACGACAAATTCCAAAAGAATCTGCTTCTATCAATAAAAAAGTCCTGCCGACCAATTAGCCAGCAGGATTTTCTATATCTCATTTATTTACAGCTTTATAATTTCATCAAATCGATTAAGGTAATCCTCTGCCCAGTTATGGGATATCACAATGCGGGTGATGCCCTTGTGGTTAAAGATAAAGTTGTCGATCAAAGCCGCATTCTCAGGGTCAAGACCTGTGGTAGGCTCGTCGAAAATCAAAATTTCAGGCTTTCTAAGCATGGTACGGGCAATGTTGATACGCTGGCGTTCACCACCGGAAATGTTATCGCCAAAATCCCCAAGAGGAACATCCCCAACTTGTTTGGCTAAGGCTGTTAAGTTTAGATCATTCAGCAAGTTTTTGTACTCGTCGGAATCTTCCTTAGGATTACCGCTGAACATGGTGATATTATCATAGAAGGTGGCATTGAACAGGTATGGCGTTTGCGTGATAATTCCAATCTTTGAGTAGATTTCATTTTCGGAGAGCTTTTTGATATTTTGACCACCCAATAAAATATCGCCCTCATAGTTGTCGAAATATCTTAGCAGCAGCTTAAACATGGTGGACTTACCGCTTCCGCTTTCACCGACCACAGCATAACATCCGCCTTGACGAAATGTATGGCTGAATCTATCGTAAAGTTTCTTTTCGCCAAAGGAAAAGGATACATTCTCATAGGAAATATCCGTTGGTGCAGCTAATGGAATACCGCTATCATTCGGGATCGGCAGATTTCTTTGTTTTTGCAGCTTCTCAACGACATCTTTGCTGGAACGAATGGTAATAACATAATCCGTGATGTTGGTAAAAGCATTGGAAAGGCTTGTAAAGTAGTTGGAGGCTGAAAACAGCATACCAGCTGCAACAAGTCCCTGTACTGCCAAATAGCCGCCAACACCCAGGCATACGATATTGGAAAGTCCGGCTACGGACATAAGGGTCTGGAAGCTCATCGTACTTACAAAACCAAACTTACGGAAATATTTCTGACGATTTTCGCTGGCATGATCATGTCTGGCTTGAAAGTCATCCGCACCGTTTCCTGTACGAATCACCTCATAACCTTCGATTGTTTCCTTTAAAACATTGGTGTATTGTTCCGTAGCAGCGGAATACTCCCCTCTCAGCTTTTTCTCTATGGTTGCAAAAGGTTTGATCGCTACCATTGGAATGATAGCCATTGCAAGAGCTGCCACCAACAGCCAAATATGTAATGTCCACAACACGTAAGCTGAGGAAATAATTGCAAAAACTGATGAAAACAAATAGGGGAATACTCCCAGATAATCGTTTTTATACATTGTCATGTCTGTCGACATGAGGTTTAAATAAAATGCATCATTCTCACCACGAAAGCTTTGCAAGGGACGTTTCAAGATATTTTTTATAATCTCGCTTTTCATGGTCATTTCACCATTAGAGAGATAGGCAAATCTTGTGTAGGTGGCAGTAGCAACTTCCAGATAAGACAGCAATGCCAATCCGAAAGCCGCAGCTACTGTCCAACCCATTTTGCGCAGATCGCCGTTTGTGGCAAACTCAATGATCTTACCATTTGTATAGACCATTACCGCTATGATTACCGACTCCAATGCGTAAAGGATACAGGTTAGAACCATCAATATTTTCCCTTTTTGAGACAATGTTTTCATCTGTAAACTTCCTTCCCGTAGTTAATATTTTCTCTTTAAGATATATTTAATTAAAATAATTTAATATATCTTAAGAATCATACTGTCTTTTTTATTATACCACATTCTAATAAAAAAGAAATATCATATTATGAAAGTTTTCCATATAAACCTTTTTGTATAGCTGTACAATCTTCTCAGACAGGCTTCATGTTCTTCCTTTTAAAATGGTGTATGCAGCTTCATTGTTATATCTCTTTTACTGAATTGTTTTTTGTTGTTTCTAGTATATTCTAGTCCAATTAAAAAGGACATAGCATTCTACGCAATTTTTTGTGCGTAATATGCTATGTCCTCTTTTGTTCAACACTTAAGTCCTCATCAACTTATTAAACAAAATTTATTATGAATACTCACCCAGTGTACTATACTTGCCTGAAGTTAAAAAGGATACTCATTAATTTATTATAAAATTTAATAGTTCTTTGGCATGCCCTTTCACAACTTCTGCATTTTTGTAATCATCTAAAGAACGGTACATATAATAAGATTCTAAAAATCGCTCTTTACTTTCATTATAACAACCCAATTGATGTAAACAATCAGCTAAAACAACTAAGAGTCCTGCTAACCATTCAGATTTTCCAAATTGAATACACGCTTTTCTCCCATTCTCTGCAATCTCAATGGCTTGTTTGGGAGTTTTTTCCAGACATAGTATTCTAGAATAATTATATGATATTAAAATAAAAATACCTGAGGTTTGCTCCATATTACAAAAATGTTTTTCTATGTATTTTAGCAATTGATTATAAACAGCAATTGCTTTTTTGTTTTTTCCACTATTAGAATAGTTTAAAGCTATTTGGTTTATAATCTTAATTTCTTCTATGGTATAAAAATTCTTATCGATTTCTTCTATATCAAACTTTGGAACGGTTAAATAAAGAGCTTCAAACAATATTTTTTCTTTTTCATCAAAAGTATATGGTCGAATGTCTTCTCCATCCAGATAACCAAAAGCTGTCTTGGATCTTAAAATAAACTGCCTGATCAGATGATCATCCTCTGAAACGATTCCTTCTAATTTTTCTAAATATTGCAGTCCATCTCTTTTATTTTTAGAAACATTACAGGAGATAATCTGAGATTGCAAATTTGAAATTTCCAGTTCGTTTTTACTAAGCAATGCATAATAGCGATCTCCTGGTAAATCCAATCGCTGTAACAAAGCATCTAATTTATTTTTAGCTGGTACCTGTTTACCACTTTCAATTCTGGAAATTGTAGATGGTTCACAAATGCCTTCACATAATTCTTCCTGTGTCAGCCCTAATTCTTTTCTTTTTCTTTTGATAACCTCTCCTATAAATAGCTCCTTCAACCTTATCTACCTCTCTGCTACATAATGTCTTTTTCTCGTCGAATATTATCCTAAGTTTATAATTCTATATTTTTATTGATGTTGGATATGAAAGGTTTATAATGTGCTCATATCTGCTTGTCACACATTATACCCCTTTATTTTTCTATATAAATTTAAGGCAGGTATTATCATGAATAGACCTTGTTTACTCTATACATTTATTTTTAGCTGAAAATTTATATCGTTATTATAACACAATCCTTAGAATTTATCATTATAAAATATAAACTAGCAGACATAAAGAATTTAGCAGATAAAAAAGAGCAGCTATAATAGCCGCTCTTTTTTATGTTATGATATCCCGGTTCTAACATGATTTATTGTTATGTACTCGTGGTATATCAACATATCCCATAGTAAAATTTTTTGATAACTATGCGATTTATTAAATTTTATTTCTTGTTCTGAATGTATTCATCGATGGAAGCAGCAGCTGTTTTACCTGCACCCATAGCGAGAATTACGGTAGCAGCGCCTGTTACAGCGTCACCGCCAGCGTAAACGCCTTCACGGGTGGTAGCCATGTTCTCATCAGCAATCAGACAACCATGTTTGTTTGCTTCCAGACCTTTGGTTGTGGTTCTGATCAGTGGGTTTGGAGAAGTACCCAGAGACATGATAACAGTATCAACTGGGATCTCATAGTTGGAACCTTCAACTGGGATTGGACGACGACGACCGGAAGCGTCTGGCTCGCCCAGTTCCATCTTGATGCACTCGATTGCTCTAACGTTGCCGTTTTCGTCGCCGAGGATCTTAACTGGGTTGGTCTGAAGAACGAACTCGATGCCTTCTTCTTTTGCATGATGAACTTCTTCTTTACGAGCTGGCAGCTCAGCTTCAGAACGTCTGTAGATGATGTATACGTGCTCAGCACCCAGTCTCATAGCGCTTCTTGCAGCGTCCATTGCAACGTTACCGCCGCCAACAACTGCTACGGATTTGCCTTTGCGAATTGGGGTGTCGTATTCATCCAGATATGCTTTCATGAGGTTGATTCTGGTGAGGAATTCGTTTGCGGAAGAAACGCCAACGAGGTCTTCGCCTTCGATACCCATGAACATTGGCAGACCAGCACCGGAACCTACGAATACAGCTTCAAAGCCCATATCATTTACCAGTTCATCGATAGAGAGAACTTTACCGATAACCATGTTGGTCATAACTTTTACGCCCATTTTTTCCAGGCCTTCAACTTCCTTCTGTACAATTGCTTTTGGAAGTCTGAATTCAGGAATACCATAAACCAGAACGCCGCCTGCTTTGTGGAAAGCTTCGAAGATGGTTACATCGTAGCCTTTCTTAGCAAGGTCGCCAGCACAGGTCAGACCTGCAGGGCCTGCACCGATAACAGCAACTTTGTGACCGTTGGAAACTGGTTTTTCGATCTCATGTTTGCCGTTCTTCATATCCCAGTCAGCAGCAAATCTTTCCAGACGGCCGATTGCAACTGGCTCACCTTTGATACCACGTACACATTTTGCTTCACACTGTGTTTCCTGTGGGCAAACACGTCCGCAAACTGCTGGCAGAGCGCTTGTTTCTTTGATTGCAGAGCAAGCATCAGCAAATTTGCCCTGAGCAATCAGGCTGATGAATTTTGGAATCTGTACGTTTACTGGGCAGCCGCTTACACATGGCATGTGTTTGCAGTTGAGGCAGCGCTGTGCTTCCTCGATTGCCATTTCTTCGGTATATCCGTAAGAAACTTCTTCAAAGTTTCTAGCTCTTACTTTTGGGTCCTGCTCCGGCATAGGGAGTTTTGTCATACACATATTAGGCATTGTGAGCACCTCTCAGTCTGCAATGTTCGCTGTCATGTTGTTCCTGTGCTTTGTTTGTGCTGTTACGTTTCATCAGCTCATCAAAGTTAACCAGGTGACCATCAAAGTCTGGGCCATCAACACATGCAAATTTGATTTCGCCGCCAACGTTAACACGGCAGCCGCCGCACATGCCAGTACCATCGATCATGATTGGGTTGAGGGATACGATGGTCTTGATTGCTTTTGGTCTGGTTACTTCAGAAACAAACTTCATCATTGGAACTGGACCGATTGCGATAACTGCATCGTACTCTCTGCCTTCATCGATCAGCTGCTGAAGTTTAACGGTTACAAAACCTTTTTCTCCGTATGTGCCGTCATCGGTCATAACGTAGAGGTTGTCTGCAACTGCGCGCATTTCGTCCTCAATGATAACGATATCTTTGGAACGGAAACCAGCGATCATATCAACATGAGCGCCCATAGCATGCAGTGCTTTTGCCTGTGGGTATGCGATTGCACAACCTACACCACCGCCGATTACGCAGACATTTTTGAGTCCTTCCAGATGGGTTGGGATTCCCAGAGGACCAACAACGTCCTGCAGGTATTCGCCTGCTTCCATAGCGCCAAGCATTTTGGTAGAACGACCAACCATCTGAACAATCAGAGTGATGGTACCTTTTTCTCTGTCATAATCTGCAACGGTCAGAGGAACGCGCTCGCCCTGTTCGTCGATGCGGAAGATAATAAACTGACCTGGGAGAACCTTTTTAGCAATAAACGGAGCTTCTACTTCTACGAGAACAACTGCTTCGTTTAACAGCTTTTTGTTTACGATTTTATACACTTGCAATCTCACCTCTCGAAAAATTTAGACCTATGCCAAACAGATGCTGTCCGTCCTTCTTCCCAAACTTCGGACAGTCCCTGTTCTGTTCATTGATCGTGCATTCCAAAGCATTCTTTTTCAATCAAACTGCTTTGTCCCCACTGAATAGTTTACCGTTATCTCGTTAATTTGTCAACGATAATATTATACAAAACGTTAAAAATTACACAAATTCTTTTTTCATAAGTTGTCTACCCACATTTTCATTTTGTTTTCTGCAAAAACTCTTTCCTGACTTTTTATGTTATATGTTATAATATCCTTATCTATTCTTTCCGGAAAGGGACTTATTTATCATGAAGGAACTTTATTCTAAAATATACCATAATCTTCAAAAAATTGATTTTGAATCAATCTGGCACGGTTTTTCCCCCTGCGAGTTTGCTTTGTATGATGAGCACAAGGTTTATTTTCTGGACGGAACGCAATCCGTTGATAACCGCTTTCTTGGCAATACTTCTATTTTTTATGATGGAAAGCCGCTTGCAATCTGGAAGGTGACAAATCCAAAGCTTCAGGACCCTCCTGTTAACGGCAAAAATTGTGCATGAGATGTTTCATTCTTTCCAGAAGGAACAGCACGAAGAAAGATTCCCGGATGATCTTATGATGCTTTCTTATCCGGACGATGTTGTTATTCATACGATACGGCAAGAGGAAAACAAACTGCTTGCCTCGATATTTTCCGAAGGCGATACCAGCAAAAAGGAAGCGATTCTCCAAAGCTTTATCCAATTGCGAAAATATCGGGCAGAGAAAGCCCACAATATCATCAAGCAAGAGTTTTTGTCAGAAACAATTGAAGGAATGGCAGAATATGCCGGCTGTATGGCTTTAAAGCAGCTCTCCCCTAACCATTATCGCCAAGTCATTCAAAACAACATCAACATCTTGGCAGAACCCGCCCCTTTCTTCTTTGATATTCGAAAAATGAGTTACTATACCGGTTCTATGCTCTGCCTTGCCCTTTCGGAGACAGGCACTTCCTTCTACCACGAAATTGGGAAGGAAAGCCTTTCTCTTTTTGAACTGATTTCGAAGGAAGTCCCTCCCAAATCCATTTCTATTTCGCCTTCCACTATCTTGATCAGAATGCTGGAAAAAAAATCATCGCCAAAAGGAGGAAATCCTTTCTTCTTTTTTACATACCAATCCCAACTATACCTCTGTACAGGCATCCATCTGCGGCTACGATCCCATGAATATGTGGAAACTGGGGGACTATCTTTTCTGCTCCCATTTTGTCCTTCTCGAGTGTGATTCCGGGACAGAAAAGTTTTTAAAAGGTCCCATTGCACTTCTGGTTTCAGATAGTTGCAACCATCAAATTAAAGGTTATTTTCAGAGAAAATGATATGAAAAAAGGTCCGGAAAATTTCCGGACCTTTTTGCTACATAATTTCAATTCGATAGGTTGCGCTGTACATACCGTCTTCGGTTGTTGCTTTTACAGTAGAGAATCCTGACTCAATTCCAGTAAAGACTCCCCGATTGTCAACCGAACCATACAGGCTTCCTCGGGTTACACTCCAGGTAACATCCTGTCCTGTTGCATTGGACGGAGAGAACACAACCTCCAGCTGAATGCTCTTGCCGGCATCCACATAGTTGCGGCTGGAACGGATTTTAATGGAAGTAGTCGGAACAAATCCCGAGCTGGACTCCAGTCCGCTGTTCTCTTGGTAGATGTTTTCGTTGATGCTTGTATTGGAAGTAGAAGTTGAACTGGACACAGATCTGCTGCTTCCGCCGGTAACGTTTACCTCAATGCTTCCGCCCTGATCTCCTGCTACCACAGTGATTCGGCAGGTTCCTGCTCCAACGGCGGTTACAACACCATTCTTATCGATGGTTGCAACATATTTATCGCTGGTGGTGTACTTCTTCTGCACCGAGGTATCACCAGTAATTCGGATTCCCAGTTCCTTCTCGTCTCCAACCTTCATGTCGAGCTTCTTGTCTTCCGGATCGGTAAAGGTAATATATTTTACCGTTCCGGTTTTGTTTCCATCCGAAACGACTGTTTCACTGACCGGACCGGATGGTCTGGAAGAAGTGTTGCTGGAGGAACTGCTGGAACTGCTGCTGCTCGAAGAAGAACTGCTGGACGAACTTGTAGAAGTATTCTTACTGCTTCCCGTAACGGTTACATCGATGCTTCCGCCCTGATCTCCCGCTACTACGGTAATCCGGCAGGTTCCTGCTCCAACGGCAGTTACAACACCATCTTTATCGATGGTCGCAACATTTTTATCGCTGGTGGTATACTTTCTCTGTACCGAGCTGTCTCCACTGATCTTGATTCCCAGTTTCTTCTCGTCTCCAGCTTTCATGTTGAGCTTCTTGTTTTCTGGATCAGTGAAAATAATATATTTTACTGTTCCGGTGGTATTTCCTTCCACAACAACAGTCTCACTGACCGGAGTGGATGGTTTGCTTTCCGAAGAGCTGGAAGAAGAACTACTGGACGAGCTGGAACTGCTGGAAGAACTTTCTGTACTGCTGGAGCTGGAAGAAGAGCTTCCCGAAGTTCCGCCTTCTACTGCGCAGGATGGACCGTTCGACGCATTCAAAGTGCTTCCTGTGCTCTGAGTGCCGGTTCTTCCTGCATACTCAGCGCCAGCACTTTCCAGATAGCTTTCTACTGCGTCAGCAACTGCCTGTCCTACTTTTTCCTGATAGGAATCTTGTTTCATCTTGTCGTAATCACTGCTGTTTGTCAGGAAGCCAACCTCGCTGAGGATGCTGACAAACTGCGGATCGCGGTTTACATAGAAAACGTCATATTTTGCGCCGCGGTCGTTGGTCGAAAGTCCCTTGGAGGTTGCACTGGACATCTTTGCCGCCAGCGTCTTGGAGAACGGATAGAAATAATAGCATTCCGAACCGTAAGCGCTCTTATTGGTTTCCGAAGAGTTGGTGTGGATACACAGATACAAAGAAGAATCAAAGTTCTTTGCCTGTGCCAGACGGCTGTCCAGAGAGGTTGTTGTCTCATAAGTTTGCAGCAGATTTACCTCTGCACCCTTTGCTTCCAATGCAGAAGCAATCTCTTTGGAAAGTTCCCAGTTAATCTTTTTCTCTGGCCAGTTTGGATCGATATCGTCCGCTACACCAGGGTCGGAACCGCCATGTCCCGGGTCAACCGTGATGCGGGCACCCTTGATACCGGTTGGATTGTTAAAGCGCAGAACGATGTTTCCATTTTCATGGTAACCCTTATAACCGAGGAAGCCGTTGTCATCCAACAGTTCCAGTTCCAAGGTGGAATCATTCCAGGTTGCGCTGGAGAACAGCGGGTTTTTGCTCAGCTGCAAATTTCCCGGTGTGCTGGTGGTGTTCTGGAACTCAAACTTGATCTTACCGGTCGAATAATCCGGCAGATAGGAAACCGGATACTCCGATTTGAGGATCACATAGGTAAACTCACTGTTTGCCTTTACGGTCATATCGGTAATTTTATTATTCTTGATCGAAACTCCACTGGTGACAGCTTCCACATCATCGCAGTAAACACGTCTGCCGGATGCAAGCTTATAATAGTAACGATAGGTGCTTCCATCCTTGATACTTACCTTGTCACCGACCACATAATCCATTGTTCCATAAGGCATTGGATAACATTTTGTATCCGGATAGATGGTATTTTTATTTACCGGGAAGGTCAGTGCCTGTTCCGAAACCACCTGAACCAGGGTTCCGTCACTGATCTTCTTGGTGCTGGAGGTAGAAAGCTGTGGTTTCTGGTAGTTGAGGACTGTAGCATCACTGCTTCCGTAAGAACCATTATTGGAGGAGCTGCTGGAAGAACTCGAGGAATTGCTGGAAGAACTGCTCGAGGAACTTCCTCCCTGATACAGGATTTTTGCACCGGTCAGAGAATTGGTCTCTCCATTCTTGGATGCAGTTACGGTAATATTTCCCATATTGGAGGAAGCAGTAAGATTGGAGACGCGATATTCGCCTACATACTTGCTGCATCCGTATACACCGGAGTTCTGGCTTGTTTCTTCCAATGCGATCATCTGTCCGTTGACCGTTGCAGTAACATCTGCACCCGGTACCGCGATTGCAACAATCTCAATGGTATCTCCATCCGCTACGCTTCTGGTTCCCACTGGGTCCATATCGATCAGGACATTTCCGCTCGCATACTGGTCAGCACGCTCACTGTATGTACCAGACTGAACATTATTCTCTGTTTCTGCATCAGCATTTGTTTGCGCAGTCAAAACATCCTGGGTTTCTTCTGTATCATTGCTTTGGATCTGTTCTGCAGCGTCTGCTTCTTTTTGTACCTGTGCTGTCTGAAGCTCCTGCTGCTCTGTCTGTTCTGACTCAGAGGTATTGCCAGATTCTGCCCATGCTTCTTTCAGATAATAGGTAGTGTAGTTTGGATCTCTGAGCAAGGTTTCCAGCGAATTAAATACGCTGCCGGAAAAAGCCGATTCCTCTGATGCAATCTTCCACTGATTGGCAAGTTCATCGTTTGCACCCCAACCATTTTCCCAGACACCTGCTTTGGAGGATGCATGACCCATGTAAGCGGTCATACCACACTGGGTAAACAGATCGTTCCACCAGTCAGCCACGGTCTGGAATGGAACAGAATCACTGGAGATCGCTCCATAATTTTTAACTACAACAAAATCACAGATTCCCTCTTCAATCATCGCTTTGGTGTCTGCGTGATGTGCTCCCAGAGAAGTCTGAGTATAGTTTAAGGAGATACCGTCCTCCCGTTCCTGTGTTGTTGCCCAAACCGGATTGACTGCCAGACCTACTGGAAGAGAAGCATTTGTCTGGCGAACGGTCTCTACTGCATTTTCAACCAGAATCTGAGTATTCTGGGTCATATAAGTATCCAGGCTGACATTCTCTCCCGAACGGGTGAATTCATCGTAGCTGTATTCTGTTTCCGGATTAAGATATCCTTCTAACAGAATACCATCCAGCTTTGATTCGGATGCAAGCTCTGCAATCTGCTTTGCACTCTGATCGAGAGTTTCTGCATTGACAGAACGCATATACTGCATGTTGCCATCCCCTGCAACAAAAGAAAGGTCATATATGCCATAAAGCTGCATACCTGCTTCATGAACAGCATCGGAAAGACTTCCCGACACATCAAAGGAAACCATTGGGCAGGAAGAATTCCAGAGGGTGCCATACGCATTTTCCAGATTGACAAATAAGGTGTCCAGCCCCATCTCGGAAGCGGACTGTACCATATCCTCAATTTCCTGGATTGCCTGTTCCTCATTGACTTCCACAGTAACAGTTTGTGTCTGCGCGTTCTGTGCTTCTCCAGACAAACGCTGTTCTGCGGCTTCAATTGCTCCGGAAAGCTCGGTCAAAAACTCTCTTCCCGGCTCAATCTGTGCACCCTTCATATCCTGTGGAAGAGAAAAGCTGGATGCCGCAGCATCCGCAGTCATCAGTTTTGCTTCTGCTACCTGCGCCTGCTGTTCTTCTTCCTGTTCCTGCTTGATTTCGGTCATCGCCTGCGCGACTTTCTGCTCCTTTTGCTGCTGTGCTACTGTTTGTCTGAAGATAACAACTGCAAAGATCACGATAATCGTGATTACTGCCATCACACCTGCTAAAGGTCCGATGATTGATTTTTCTTTACTGTTTCTTGTCACAGTTTCCGGCCTCCTGTCTACGTCCTTGGTTGTTTTTCGCCCTTTCGGCCGTTACAAAACATCTTTAAGGTTTTCAAGCTCCTGCTTTACGTCCGATTTTACATCCGACTGCGGTTTAAATACCGAGTCATAACGGAACAGTGAGAATCCCTGGTAATGGTCCTCTTCCCTTGCTGTTTCAACCATGCGTGCCAGAAGGTCATCGTTGTTTGCCCATTCCCATTTGCCGTTTCCTGCAAAGGTGTCTTCCAGTCCGATCTTATATGGAGCCAAACCAACATAGAGTTTGACATCATTCTGAATCAGGTCATTCCATGCTTCTACCGTTTCTTCATAAGGGCATGCGCTGTTCTGGAATCCAAAATAAATCTGTGGACAGATATAATCGATGTATCCGTCTTCAGTCAGCCACTCTTTTACATCGATGAACTGATTGTTATAGTTGTTGTCCATATTTCCCTGTGGGCTGATTCCAAACACGATGTCCTCGTCTTCTGCCTTAATCACAGAGTATACCTTGCGAATCAGACTGTTGACGTTTTCTCTTCTCCACTGTGCGAGGCTGAGTTTTCCGCCATTTTTCTGATAAGCCTGATAGTCTTTTGCATCGAATGCAGTATCGGTGGTTGGATAGAAATAGTCGTCAAAATGGATTCCGTCCACATCATAGTTTTCCACGATTTCCTGTACACCATCTGCAATCAGCTTCTGCGCTTCTTCACTTGCAGGATTATAGGAGGTTGCTCCGTTATATTTGATCGCATCCCCTGTTTTGAGCATTGCATGGACCGGATTTTCTGCGCTCAGTTCCTGATTGGTCGCACTGTTGCGCACTCTGTAAGGATTTACCCAAGCTTCCAGTCTCAAGCCCTTCTTATGAGCCTGTTCCACCATAATTTCCAGTGGATCAAAGCCTGGATCTTTTCCCTCTGTTCCTGCTGCAAGATAGGACCATGGGAAAATATCCGATTCATACAATGCATCCCCAAACGGTCTTACCTGCGCAATTACAGTATTTAAGCCCAAAGCCTTGATGTTATCAAAAGCTTCGCTGATATTTTTGGTAAACTGCTCTTCTCCCACGCTCTTATCGCCGGTAGTCAGCAGCATTGGTTTTAAATCAAGATAGGAAAGCCAGATTGCCTTTACTTCTTCCGGATCTTCCTTTTTCACCTCAGAGGAAGTGCGGCTGTTTCCAAGATTTTTTACAGTAACTGGTGTTAACAGATCACCCGATGCAGATGGATTTTCCATCACATAACCTTCCTGGGGGTCCTTTGCATTGTCCACGACCCAAAGCTGCGGCTGAGCCTCTGCCGAGGTCTCATCCTTCTGTGTGGTGCATCCAACAGCCGAAAAAGCCAGCACCAGCGCCATTGCCAGCGCTAAAGTTTTTCCATAATGTGCCATGTATTCATCTCTCCTAACCATATTTTCATCGACATGGTTTTCCTTACAAGCAGTATATGCCGTCTGCAAGATTTTCCATTCGCCAATCGAGTGTCATTCCTAAAAATGTCATAAAAATAATCAAAACTATTCATGATTTATGATATCACAATTTTTAAAAAATGACAAATTGTTTCAAAACAATTTCCAAAATGTTTTCATTTTCCGTAACTTGTCGTACAAAAAAGAAAGCCGTAACATTTTATACAAAAAAATATTACTATCTGATATAGTGTCGTTTGATTGAAAAAATCATGCATCTTTTTCTTTTATGGACAGAAAAAAAGAGAGGGCGGTTGCCCTCTCTTTTTATGCAGAATAACTTAAAATTATTCGGTTGGCTGCGGATCGGAAGATTCCTGTTTTCCATCACCCGGCTGAGGTAAATTCTCTGTTTCATTACCAGATTCTGTTTCTTCCTTTTCCTCTGCTGGCTTTTCTTCAGGATCTTTTGGTGTAGTTGTTGCTGCAGACTGTGCTTTTACCGTAATTTTGTAGGTAACTAGCGCACTTTCATTTCCTGCTGCATCCACTGTTTTCAGAACCACAGTATGTGTACCTTCTGCCAAGGTCAGTTTTGGGGTGTCACCGGATAAAGTCTTAAAGGTTTGTTCCTTGTCGATCTTTACCTGTACACTGACTGGGCTTTCTCCAGCTGCTGCCTTTGTATAACCCACAGTAAAGGTTGTATTTGGTTTTGCCTGATATTCTCCTTTTTGTGTCTGTGCGTTATAAACAGAAACTGCTTTGTCACCATTTTTTAAGGATGGAGCTGCTGGTTTGGTTACATCGATACGATTGATTGCAACATCCTTAGAGATAGCATTTCCTGCAGTATCGCTTGCCATAATAGTGTAGGTTCCATTTTCTGTTGCGGTAAAGCTGTATCCGTTTCCTTCAGTCAATGAAACCTGTTTACCGTTATGGATTACCTGTACTGAAGCCACACTGCTGTTTTCATCGGTTACCGAGAAGGTAACAACCTGTTTTTGCTGCCAGCTGTCATTTTTGCTGGTAACCTGAATAGATGGAGCAGTCTTATCGATGCCGGTAACACTTGCTGTTACTGTGGAAGCGTTTCCTGCGTTATCAGATGCTCCGATAACATAATTACCGTTTTCACTGACAGTTGCCTGATATGCGCTTCCCTGTGTCTGAGCCGGAGCACCTGCAAAAGTAACGCCTGCTATACCGCTGGATGCATCTTTGTTTCCATCCGCTGCATCGGTTACAGTCCAGGTAATGGTTGCGGTCTTGAGGTCTGCGCTGTAAGTGATGTTTGGCTGAGCAATAACCGGAGCGGTCTTATCCAGTTCTGTTACATTCACTGTTACAGAAGCTGTCTTGCCTGCCTGATTCTTTACCGTAATGACATAGTTTCCGTTTTCACTTGCTGTAAACAGATAGCTGCCATCTGCCTGCAGAACTGCTGCAGTGCCGTTTTGATCGGTAACCGAAACAATTGAGGTCCCGCCATTATCACTGACGGTCAGTTTAACAGATGCACTGCCATTTGCTGCGGAAACTGTACCGGCAGAGATGGAAGGCTGGATATTTCCCTTAACCTCATCCACATAGACTGTTGCAGTCGCCTGATTTCCCTGTTTATCTTTTGCTGTCAGGGTATAGGTTCCATTTTCTGTAGCAGTCAGGGTGTAATTGTTGCCGCTGCCGCTGATTGTTCCCTTATCGGAGGTCAGAGTCACTTCAGAAGCTGCATTATCCGAATCAGAAACGACGATCGGTACACTGACCTGAGTTGCAGTATCGTTTGCTTTGTGTTCCCCTACCTGAACGGTTGGAGGAGTCGTTTTTTCTGCGATGCCGCTGACAGTCAGATCCACGCTGACACCCATGCCGTCCTTTGTTGCAACAATAACAGTATAAACACCGTTTTCTGTTGCGGTGAAGGTGTATTTACCTGCACCAGTCGGCTGGATAGATGCACCGCTCTTGTTTACCTGTGCGGATGCAATCTCTGCTCCATGAGTATCAACCGAAATAGTTGTGGTTGCATTGGTGTGATTGCTGCTGACCAGATTTGTTGTGTCTGCTAAAATGGTTGGCTGCTGTTTGAGAACGACATTGACTTTCTGTGTCAACTCGTTGCCCACTTTATCCACTGCCCTGATGGTATGCTCACCTGCGGTTAAACCGCTCTTTTGATACAGATAGGTGTTGCCATTGTTGGAAGTGCGGTATACCTGCTCGCTATCCACATAAACAGCATTCAGGTTTTCGTCTGTTACGTTAAATTCCAGATTTCCGTTGTCATTCTTCGTTACTGCGATTGTCGGTTTGGTACTGTCAATGTTTTCAACCTTAACCGTTCTATTTTCTGTCTTTACAACAGCATTGCCATTCATGATGGATGCTGTTACAGTATAGGTGCCGTTTTCATTAACAGAAACGGAATAACTGTTGCTTATTCCCTGTACTGTGTTTGCCGGGCTTAACTCTTTGTTTGTCGGGCTCTGAACACTGACTCTCAAGGACTGACCTGTTACCAGGTTTGCATCTACATTAAAGCTGATGACCTTGCTGGTTGTCAGAGTATTCTGATCCGATACCGTTGGTTCCGAAATGGTAACCGTCTGCTCTGCCGGAGAAGTGGTCTGAGACTTGATCATCACGTATTGGGTCTGGCTGAGATTTCCTGCGCCATCCATTGCGGTGATCTTATAATTTACATCTTGTTCTGCGGTAAAGGTAAAGGTTCCATTTTTCTGATCGGTTACAACCATCTGTTTGGTCTGGTCATTTTCTGGAACTGCTGTTACTGTTACACCAGAAGATTCATCCGAAGCCTTGATAGTAACGGTGGTATCCTGTGTGGTGATATCACCCAGTACTGGAGCGATGGTATCCAGATAATAGGTAACCTCTTTGGTGGACGGATTACCTGCTGCATCTTTTGCCGTGATGGTATAGGTATTTTTGCCTTCCACACTGGTCTTGAAGCTGTAGGTACCATCTGCATTCTGAGTCAGTGGAACACTTGGTGTTACTGTGACAGACTGTACTGTGACATTGTCTGTCACCTTAAAGAGTACCTCTGTCGGTTCCTTCTGCCAGCTATCCTGTTTTATCGAAGTTGTCAGGATCTTAATAACTGGTGCGGTAGTATCCGGCTGAGATGGTGTGGTCATATCAAACGAGGATTCTGCACGGTTGCCGGCTTTATCGGTAACAACGATAGTATATCTGCCATTTGCCGGAGCATTAAAGGTATAGGTGCCATTGCTGTAACCCGGTGTATAATAGATATTGCTGTTGTTTTTCACCTGTACCGAAGCAATGCCGGACAGATTATCCGATACCTTGAAAGTGAGGGTACCGTTAGTATTGTTGACCTCGGAAATAATCGGGAGAGTCTTGTCAATACGTACGGTATAGATGCTGGTTGCACTGCTGTCTCCACCGCTTCCGCGAGTAAAGAAGTAGTAATCCTTCTGACCCTCTTCGCTGATAATCATCATGCCATCCTTCAATTCCCTACGGTTCTGCCACTGGGAGGAGCTTCCTCCTGCCGGACGTTCATAGGAATATGCGGTGCGGTTTGTACTGTAACCGGTCAGGGTAAATACAACGTTCTGATTGGTCCAGCTGCTGTTTGGATAGCTGCCGCCGTATTGGTAATTCATATAGACCGTCGGTGCTGAAATGCTGTCACCATAAACATCCACGCGGAAGGTTGTCTTGGAATCTTTATATCCTCTGCGGGAGGAAGTAACGGTAATATATGCACTTCCTGGATTTACTGCTTCCACAATCAGGGTATCATCGCTGCGAGTGCTTACTTTTGCGACGTTAGTATTGCTGCTGGAAGCTTTGATCGAGGTTCCGTTTGTATTAACATTGATAATGCGTTCCCGACCATTGCTCATGATCTGGTTATCAATGCGATTGATGGTTACATAATCATCATCACTGGAAGTATCCCGTACTGTAACCTTAAAGGTTGTGCTCTTGGAGGTACGTCCGGAACGGGAAGCTGTTACCTTAACGGTTGTGGTTCCTGGTTTTTTTGCACGGATTTTCAGCTGGAAGCCATCTGCAGTGACATCCGCTACACTGGTATTGGAATTGGATACGCTGATTCTGCTGGCATCAGTATTGACGCTGACATAACGTGTTGTGCCTTCATCCATATACTGATTGGAAATGCCCGACAGATGGATGCTGGAAGAACCGTTATCCTTTACAATAATGTTAAAGGAGATTGTGCTGCTTGCGTAGCCGGAACGGGAAGAAGTAACCTTAATTGTTGCTTTACCCGGTTTGAGTCCGGTCATAGTGATATGGCTCTTGGAGGTGCTGTAGGTAACCTTTGCAACACTCGAGTTGCTGGTTGTTACTTTCAGCGAGCTGCCGTTGTGGTCGATACCAACGACCTTGGTATCACCGATATCCAGATACTGGTCGTTGATGTCATACAGTGTTACCTTCTTATCCTCACTGCTCGAGCCAGAATCAGAACCGCCCGAGGAAGTACGCTTGGAAGGGGTTGCATAACCTCTGCCAGTTTCGATATACAATGGTTTTGCATCGTAATAAACGCCGTCACTGTAACAATACAGACGATTGATCTGTCCATAGCCGTACAGTTCGGTTGGCGCATAAGTGTAAGCATAGTTTATGATTGTATCGCTGTCATAGACAACGTCACAATCTGTAACGGTTTTTAGCTTGTTGAGCTTCAAGTTTTTTATGGTCAGTGTCGTTCCTTTTGAACCGTTCACTGTCACATTGACAAAGCCCTTGCTCTGAGAGTACAATCCGCCCTCTTCCAGAACAGTATCAGTTTTGATGTTTACGTTGTCCAGGGAGGTATCGCGGGATGCAAATACGCGGGAGGTTCCTTTTTTATTTTCTACTGTCAAGGCTCCTGCATGAACATCATACAGTTTTACCCAATCCGAACCGCTGTTTACATAGATAGTTCCCTGCACGTCAACGTTCTTCAAAGTAACCGTATCGGAAGGGACTTTGATATAAAGGTCACCGGTAAAGGTCTTATTGCTGATGGTTACATCACCAACATCAATATAACCGTTCTTGTAAATTTTCGATTCGCTGTAAGTGCCTTTTTTACTGAATCTTGCACTGCTGTACGATTTGTTTGCCACTGGAGTTGGAGTCGGTGTTGTAGAAGTTGGCTGTGCAATCAGATTTGCTTCTTCTTTTGCTACTGGCTGTTCGCCAACCGGTTCATATACCACGTTGCTCACCTTTTCAGGCTGAACAACGCTCTCCGGAGTCAGCACCGATGTGGTAACAGTGCTTTGTGCAGAACTGCCCTGATTCTGAAATACATTTGAGCTGTCTACAAACTGATCTTTCTGAGAGCTGCTTGCACTTGCGGTATCTTTATTTTCTGTTGCTGTAGAAGAGTCCGTTGTTTCCGGTTCTTCCACCACTTCTTCTGTCTGTTCGGTGTCCTCAATATCCGGATCAACATCCGCTTCCACTTCGGAATCGTCCATCAGGTCTTCGCCCAGATTGTCTTCATCCGGTTCTGGTGCTTCCAGTTCAATTTCCTGATTAGAAGCTTCCTCCTGTCTTGGACGAAACAGATCACATCCAGTCAAAGTGCTTGACGCAAGCAGAAGAGCCAACGCCAATGCAATTGTTTTTGAAAATGCTTTATCATACTTTTTCGGTCCCATAAAAACGCTCCTTCCTTTCTAAAATATCAGAGCTTCTCCTCTTTGCCTAAAGTAATTTCTCCTTTACCAATAAGACGTTTCAAAGGCCCGTTTTGTTACATCCTTTTACAAAGCTTTACCATTCATTCACAGTTTTGTTTTAAAATTCCGACCTTTTTGCCATCTTTTGGTCCTTCTGTCATATAGGTGTCCTACAATCGAAAAATTATTGCATTCAAAAACAAAAATTTACACAAAAAGCCCTCTGACTTTTTGGGACAGAGAGCTTTTTTCTTTTCCAGGGGGTTTCCTGTTTATCTCTCGATCCAGAAAACTTCCTTTTTACCAAGATATTCTGTTTTATTAAAGGTAAGCTGCACCACCCACGGCATCCAGCTTTTGATTCTCATAAAATCGTCCATTCCAAAGGAAGGATCAAAATAGTTGAGAAGAAGGCTGATTGCGGTTCCATGTCCTGCAACTGCTATCGTCTTTCCTTCATATTTTTTCAGCAGTACCTCAAGGGCCTGAACCACTCTTTGCTGTACCTGCTGCAAACTCTCGCCTTCGGGCAAAGCGTAAGAAAAATCCTCCCACTGCCGTTTGCAGTATCCGTTAAAATCCTCCACCCAACACCCGATCTTGCGTTCTCTGAAATTTTCCTCTAAAAGAATCGGCAGATTTAGCAATTCTGCAAGCGGTCGGATCGTTTCCTTTGCTCTTGGATAGGGACTGGACACAATCACATCAATCGGCTCATGGTGCAAAAAGGAAACCATCTTTTTGCTGTCTTCCCTGCCCTGCTTTGTCAGCGGCGCATTTTCCGGTTCTGCATGAACATCGCTGTAATCGGGTTGTGCGTGCCGAACCAGATAAATGGTAGTCATCCTGTCCCCTCCCTGATTACAGTTCTCCTAAGGAAGCTGCCTTTAGATAAGCATTGATAAACTGGTCGATATCGCCATCCATCACGGCTCCGATATTGCCGCTTTCACAGTTGGTGCGGTGATCCTTGACCAACGTATACGGCATAAAGACGTAGGAGCGAATCTGGGAACCCCAGCCGATCTGCTGCTGTTCTCCCTTAATGTCCTCAATCTTTTTCAGATGTTCCTTTTCTTTAATCTGTGCAAGCTTTGCCTTGAGCATCTTCATTGCAACCTCTCGGTTTTGATGCTGGCTTCGCTCATTCTGACAAGCAACCACAACGCCGGTTGGAATATGGGTGATACGAATTGCGGACTCGGTTTTATTGACATGCTGACCACCTGCACCACCCGAACGATAGGTATCCACCTTCAAATCTGCAGGATTGATCTCGATATCGTAATCATCATCGATCTCCGGCATAACCTCCAAAGATGCAAAAGAAGTCTGTCTGCGTCCGGAAGCATCAAACGGAGAGATTCGAACCAGTCGATGAACACCGTGCTCCGATTTCAAAAAGCCATAGGCATTGGTTCCGGTAATCAGGATGGATGCACTCTTGATACCTGCTTCTTCTCCTGCCAGATAGTCCAGCACCTTTACCTTAAAGTGATGGCGCTCACTCCAACGGGCATACATGCGGTAAAGCATCTGAACCCAGTCCTGTGCCTCAGTGCCGCCAGCTCCTGCATGGAAGGTCAGAATTGCATTATTTGCATCAAACTCGCCGGAAAGCAGCGCAGACAACTTTTCTTCCTCAATTTTATCCACAATATCCCGGATATTCTTCTTGATATCCTGCAAAAAAGCTTCCTGTTCCTCTTCGTTTGCAAATTCCTCTTCTTCTGCAAGCTCCAGCATGGTCTGAGCATCCTCATACATTGTAACCAACTCATCATAGGAGCCAATCTTTTCATTTACCAACTTCTGTTGCTTTAATACCTGTTTTGTATTTTCAACATCATTCCAAAAATCAGGTTTTGCAGCTTGTTCGTCCAATTCTCTCTTTTCTTCCAGCAAATTTTCGTATCCCAAAGCTTCTTTCAGGTACTCAATCTTTGGCTGCTGTGCCTGCAATTCCTGTTTTAAATCTTCGATTTGAAGCATCATGCTTCCTCCTGTTACAAAATTTATAAAAGCTCTCATAGAAAACCAGATGATCTCTTTCTTTTCATTATAGTGGAATTGATAAAAAATGTAAAGACTGCACCCAGTTGTTCCCTATCTTTAAATAAAGGGTAAATCTTGCCTTCAGGTTATGGATTTTTTTCGCGTTATATAGTATCATTATGATATCGCATAATTCAGAAAGGTTGATATGAGAATGAACTATAAAGGTGTTTCCTGTCCTGTCTGCGGTCAGGAATTCAAAGAGGGCGATGACATCGTTGTTTGTCCGGAGTGTGGTGCTCCGCATCATCGTTCCTGTTATAAACAGCTCGGTCATTGTGCTTTGCAGCAGGAGCTTCACGAAAAGGGATTGGAATGGAAAAATCCCAATGAAAAAAAAGCCCCTTCCAATGCCGGTATCCAGCCTGACGAAAACGGCAACATCATCTGTCCAAACTGCGGGCTGTTCTGCAAGGAAGAAGATGTTTTCTGCCCAAACTGCCGCTTCCCGCTAAAGGAACAGCCGCAGCATCATGGTCGTCCTGTTGTGGAAAATCCTTTTGAAGGACAGCCGCAAAACTCTATGGGGCTAAACAGCATGTTTGAAGCCATTTACGAAGATGACCAGATTGAGGGCATTCCTGCTAAAGACTTTGTTTTTCTGGTTCATCAAAACTACGCTTATTTTCTGCGCGTCTTTAAGATTTTTTCTCAGCGTGCTAAAGCCAAAGTCTTTAACTGGGCAGCATTTATCTTTAATTTCGCCTATTTCTTCTACCGCAAAATGTATAAGATCGGCGCAATCCTGTTCGGATTCTATATCCTTTCCAACATTCCATCGGTGATTCTTTCTTACCACATGGTAAAACAGACACTGGCTGACCCGATGCTGATGTCCTCCTTCCAGTTTGACCTCACCGGTCTGGAATGGCTGGTCATCCTCTCCCAGATTTTGATGTACGTTCGATTCGGCGTTGCAATTTACTGTGGCTTTACCGCAAACCGTCATTACTATAAACACTGTCGCAAAAAGATTCAGGATCTGCATTCTGCTTCCGGTAATTCTAGCGACAACGTTTATTACCAGACACTTTCCTCCATTGGCGGTGCAAGTCCTGTCAGCGCAATTTTGATCGTGGCATGTGTCATTGCACTGATGTTGATTTCCAGTATCATTATCGTTTTAACCTTATAAGATCTACCGAAAACACCCCTTGTTTATCAGAAAAATTCTGCTGAGCATCGGGTGTTTTTCTCTTTATCCTACAATTACTCTAAATTTATCGGATAAAACGCACTTCCTCTTTGTCCATTCCTCCAAAGAAGGAAAAATGGCGCATATTTCCTTGACAAACTGCTTTTTTCTGATATAATAATTTTGTTGTCGCGAAACTGCGGCAAACCTTGCCCTGCATAACCGGCAGGGCCTTAAGTCCAAAAGGAGGTGCTTTTACAATGGCAAAGCTTAACGAAAATTATGAGACAATCATGATCTTCAACACCAAAAACGGTGATGATGCAGTCAAAGCTCTGGTTGAAAAATTCACAGCTCTGATTGAAAAACACGGCACACTGGAAACAGTAGAAGAATGGGGTAAACGCAGACTGGCATACCCAATCGAAGACGAAGTAGAAGGTTACTACGTATTCGCTACCTTCAACTGCGCTCCTGAGTTCCCAGCAGAACTTGACCGTAACTACAAAATTACCGACGGCGTTCTTCGTTCCCTGATTGTTAAGAAAGACAACTAGGAGGATTTATCATGCTGAACCGTGTAATCCTTATGGGAAGACTTACTGCAGACCCTGAACTGAGAAAAACAGCATCAGACCTTTCGGTAACTTCCTTCACGCTTGCAGTAGACAGAAACTACGGCAAGGGCGCGGACCGTCAGACAGACTTCATCAACTGTGTTGCATGGCGTCAGACTGCGGAATTTATCAGCAGATATTTTTCCAAAGGCAGATTGATGGCTGTGGAAGGTTCTCTGCAGGTTCGCAATTATGTGGACAAGAATGAGAACAAACGACAGGCAGTAGAAGTTTTGGTTGACCAGGCATTCTTTGCTGACAGCAAAAACTCCGCTCCTTCCTCTTCCGCTGTGGACGATTTTGGTCCGCCACCACCGCCTTCCCGCTCCTATGGGTCGTCAGCTGCTCCGGCGGCAACTTCTTTCCAGCAAAATGCTCCTGCAGCAAGCTTTGGATATTCCAGCGGCAGTGCAGAGGATTTTGAAGAAGTCAGTGAAGATGAAGAAGATCTTCCATTCTAAACCGATACGGTCTTTGTAATTACAAACTTTAAATTTTAAGGAGGTTAAGTTCCATGGAAAAAGAAAGAACTGAAAGAAACGACAGACGCAACAGAAAAAGCAGAAAAAAAGTTTGTGCGTTCTGCATGGATAAAATCGAAAACATCGACTACAAAGATGTTCCAAGACTGAAAAGATATCTGTCTGACAGAGCTAAGATCATTCCACGCCGTGTAACCGGTACTTGCGCTCGTCATCAGAGACAGCTGACTGTAGCTGTTAAACGTGCTCGTCACGTTGCTTTCCTGCCATACGTAGGAGACTAATCAACCAACAAACACCTGCAAGCTTAAATGTTTGCAGGTGTTTTCTTTTATCCTGTTTTCCGAAAGGAAGGTCTTTATGTTACACTACGCTCCGATACTCCCTCAGGACTACCCTGTTCTGACCCAAATCATGACGGCTGCCTTTGATGAGGACACACGCCTGCATACTTCCCTCCTGCATGATGGTCCTGCCGGATACAATGACGGAACTCTGATTCGAAAGTTAAATGAAAATCCTGATTTTATCTCAGAAAAAGTATTGCTGGATGACAAAATCATCGGTGCTTACACCATCTCGCATAAGCCAGAGCAAAACATTCTGGAACTTCTCTTTCTTGACCCCGATTGTGGAAATCAGGGACTTGGTACACAAATCTGGAATCATATCGAAGAACATTTCTCCAACTGTTCCCGTTGGGTTTTGGAAACACCGAGCTATTCTACCCGAAATCATCATTTCTACACCCAAAAATGCGGCTTTCACTTTGTATGCGAAAAACAATATCCCGATGCCACTTCCTTTGTCTTTGAAAAAGGAAGAAAAACTGTTCTGGATTTTCAGGATATGATGAAGATGCAGACAGAACTTTGGGAAAAGCATAAGGACAAATGGCCACCTATGCAGCCCGAACATGGAAAAGACTTTATCCTGTGGATGATAGAGGAGATCGGCGAAGTAATCTCCATTATCAAAAAGAAGAGCATCCATGATATCATGGACGATCCTGCCGTCCACAACCATTTTGTAGAGGAATTAAGCGATGTCCTCATGTATTACATGGACACTCTGCTTCGTTATCAGATCACCTCGGAAGAAATCTCCAAAGCCTATCAGGAAAAGCATGAGCGAAATATGGGAAGAAATTACGCGGAAGAATACAAAAAACTCCGCTAACTCTTTTCTTTTTCATACACTTCTTCCGTCAGCCTCAGTACCTTGCCCACAACATCAATTAATTCTACCAGTTTTAGTTTGTGGGAAGCCTTCTCTACTGACAACTCTTCTGGTAAAGCGGGCAAATCACCTTCCAGATTCTCGTGGGCAAATTGATTCCTAATCTTTCGGCTAGCATCCAGTATCTCTGCAATTTCCCTATACTGCTCATAAAACTTCGGCTTATCTATTCCAAGAATCGCATACAGATAGGAGTATAACTTTGGTTCTCCTCTGGACTTTCTCTGTGTCAGGATTGATTCTTCCTGAAACCATTCTGAAAGATATTTTAATGTCTTTTCCAGGAAAGAATAGAGCAGAATCACCAGATGTGCGCGGCTGATGCTTGCAGCCCACTCCCACTGATCGCTCTCCCCTTCCAGTCCGATCAGCAGCTCGGTTTTGGTAAAGGGAGCAAGCCAGGGAAATTCCTTCTCTGGTTTTGCTCTAGTCTGGATGAGTTGCTGATTTGCCCGTTCCTTTTCCTGATTGACCGCTTGTGCAATCAAAAAGCAATAGTCATTTAGTGCACGAAGTTCATCCGCAAATTCTTCAAAAGGATAATAATCACTCTCATATAGTTGGTAGCAGGTTTCCTTCACCGGAACAAATTTTCCCTGTTCGTCGAGCAAAAATCCAAACGCGCTGCTGTGCTCCAAGCCCTCAAAGAAATAATCCATACTCATTTTCCTTTCCTAAGAAAGATCAGACCGTGAAGTGAAACACCTCACGGTCTTTTTACATTTAGATAAAGGAAATATATCCTGCTTCAATCGATTTATAATCCTTCGGATTCTGGCTGTCATATACCACTTCCATTTTATCGTTCAAAACCATCAGCCTTCTGCCCGGCAAAACTTCCGGCAGAGTTTCCAGTTTTTCATGGATACGATAAACATGATTCTGTTCACCGGATGGAAGATCCTCAGATTTTTCTCCCTGATAGTCTTTGAGGCTGCTCTCTTCCTGGTACAGATAGGAAGCAACATAGCAATATTCCACGCCATCTTTTTCGAAAAAGTCCGGACAGAGCAGATCACGGCTTCCATTGGAAGGAGTTTGTAAAAATCCGTTGGCATTAAATTCTCCATCTGGAATAAATGCTCCTTCAAAGTTTCCGTAAATCTCACCCTCTGGAATGGAGCTGAAAGAAGCAACCAGTACACCTTCCACACCGGCAAGCTTGCGGAGAGTAAAGCCATTCATCATCTCACCGCACACCAAATCCTGTTCGGTAAAGTTAACGGCAAGATATCTCTTTCCTATGCGGGCAGTCCATTTTTCAGAAAGCGGAGCCTGATCTTCTACCTTCATCGCTGTCGGGATCACTCTGCCTCGATTGGTACTGAACAGGTATTTTCCATCCGAAGTATTGCGGAAGAAGAAATGTTCCCCATTCTCAGCTACAAAGTCCTTTCCGTCAAATTTCAGATTTTTATAAGCTGCTGCATGTCCATCAGCAGTATCATCATTTGTAATAGTCAGATCTGTGCCGAAGAAATGGGTGTGATAGATTGCACTCGGTACCAGGTAGGTTCCATCAAATTCTTCCACCAATTCCTTTGGCACCGGCTGATATTTTTTGTAGAGATTGATTCCCTTTTCTTCCTGCATATAAACTGCAAATAAACGCAGAATCTCCAGCCCCACATCCAGCTTGCAGTCATGTGTTTCGCTGATTGTGAGAACTGCATTATATTTTGGAATGACATACAGCTTGCTGGTAAACTGGAAGCTGTTGCCGCCCTTCATCTGGACATGTTCACCCAGATCAAATTCCGGATCTTCCACACAAACATTGTCCCAACCTAAGCCATAACGAACGCTTGCTGTATCCTCCTGCAGGAAAGTGGTTCCCTGCATCTTTCTCATTTCTTCTTTGCTTTGCTCACTGATTACATCATTCTCTGTCAGGAACAGGTTGCCGAACTTACACAGGTCGGTCATGGTTGTTGTAAAACCACCGCAGCCCTGCAGATAGAAGTATTCTGCCGGTTTGCCGCTTTCCCGAACCAGAGGATATTCTGGATTAACCGTAGTAGAAACTCGTGTGGAATGAGCACCAATCGGTTCCGTGATGTACTGCTTGCAGAAATCACCAAAGTTCATGCCGGATACTTTGGCAACCAGCATTTCAGCCAGAGTGAAACCATCATTGCAGTAAACGGAATATTTTCCCGGATCAGCTTTCAGATAGCATTTTGCAAGATAATCATAAACTTCGTTATAGTATTCTTCATTGTCTGCTTTTCCAACATGAGTTGCTGAAAAATGTTTCCACTGAGTTCCCGGAAGACCACTGGCATGATTTAAGCAGTGACGCACTGTGATCTGGCGGTAACGTGGGTCAAGCATGGTAAATTTAGGCAGATATTCACAGATTGGGCGATCCAGATCGACCTTTCCCTGTTCCACCAGCTTCATGACAGCAACTGTACAAAAAATCTTGGAAATAGAACAAACATTGTAAGTATGATTTAAGGTTACAGGATTCTTGTCTTTGGTTCCATCCTGTCCCAGTGCATCTGCTGCAACAAGTTTACCGTCCACCATAATTGCATAGGAAACAGAAGTCCATTTTCTTGGAAGATTTAATTTCAAAATATCAGAAAGCTTTTGCTGAATATTCATATCATTTCTCTCCTTTTCTTACAAAAACTGAGGGATTCCCTCTTCCTTTTTGTAGATTACCACAACTATCCAGCCTTGTCAATTCCCCTATGATGGACACTGTGCGCAACAAGACAACTTTTTCTCTAAAGGAACTCCTGCTGTTACACCTAAACTTATTCTTTTGTAAAAATAACTTCATTATATTCAGAAATAGAGGGGTTCACTCCGTTACCCCTCGCCTAAAAATAGTCTACCGGATTGTTTTCCTCTATGGCAGTGTCAGCTCAATCGAATTCCTTTCCATTTCACATAAAAAAAGAGTCTCCACAAAAGTGAAGACTCTTTTTTGGCGGAAAGAGAGGGATTCGAACCCTCGGTGCCTTTATAGGGCACACACGATTTCCAGTCGTGCGCCTTAGACCAGCTCAGCCATCTTTCCATAGATGTTATTTGCTGCGTACACTCAACTCGCAAGTGCTTTATTATTATAGCACATCTCAGAAAAAAGTCAATACCTTTTTCTAAAAAAATTTGGTGTGAAGGAAAATCCTTCACACCAAACCTTATTCTTCCTTCTCTTCTAGCACACTTTCCACATGAAAGTTTGTCCGATAGAAGCTGTCGAACACTCCCATGAGCAGTCCTATTTTTCCCTGCTTATAATAGCGGTGCATTGGGTACCAGAATACCAGCGAACCAATCAGACAAACAATCATATCCATCATGGTATCCGTTACACCTGTATCAAGTACATGCTGCGGATCGTTGTGCAAAACAAGATTAATTATAAATTCTACAATCTCCCATCCAACCGCGATCAGGGAAGCAAAACCTGCCGAAAAAACTGCCGCCTGCCAAAACTCTGCTCTCTTTACCCTCATCTTCTCTTCCCGAGGTTTGAGCAGATAGTAAACGACCAGACCACAAAGTCCAAAAATAACCCCTGTTACGGTGTGCATCAGCTTATCGTATAAAGGAATCCTGTCATAGCCGTTAAAGATCATTCCAATCCCATAAGTAAATAAAATATACAGATGGGTGGTCAAACGCAGCAGATAGTCCTCTTTTAAACTTAACACCTTTTCTGCAATTCGCGGAACAAAAACCAAAAGCAATCCTAACAAAGATAGAAACACATAATAAGGTGTCGAAAAGAACAGGTTATATCCCGCCATCAGCACACAAAACACAGCAAAACCAAATTCCAAAACTCGACTTTGGCGTTGATAGAGTATTGAAACAGAACTCATACTTTTCCTCCATTTTTCATTATCACAGGATACTTTTAATATAACACACTTTGTCTTGTTTTACAAAAGCCGCGGAAAAGTTTTTCCGCGGCTTTTTGATTATTCATAACGTAATGCTTCAATTGGGTCAAGTTTCGCTGCCTTGTTTGCCGGATAATATCCGAAAAAGACACCGATTGCCATGGAGAAACCAACTGCAATCAAAATCGCCTGCAAAGATGGACGTGCCGGGAATTTCAGCAACGCTGCTCCCGCATATCCCAAAGACATACCGACCACAATTCCGATCAGACCGCCAATCAGACAGATAATAACCGACTCTACGATAAACTGCATCCGGATCGCACTATTTTTTGCGCCCAGAGCCTTTCTGGTTCCAATTTCACGGGTTCGCTCGGTTACCGATACCAGCATGATGTTCATAACACCAATACCGCCTACCAGCAGAGAAATAGCTGCTATAACCGCAATCGCAATCTGGATGGTTCCCATCATGGAAGTGTACTGATCGATAATGGAATCCAAGCTGATCGCCATTACACCAAAATCAGTATTGCGCTGATAAAAGCGATTAAAATAATCCTCAAACTGGTTTGCCAGTGCTCTGGAATCTGTTCCCTGCTTGGTCAAAATGGTAATATAGGAAAATCCTTCTGTCGCATTGGTCAATTTCCACTGTGTAGTAATCGGAATGTATAAACCGGTAGAAAGATCCTGATCCGAAGCCATCGCTCCCATCATGGAAGTAAGCGCATCCTGTTTATATTCATAGACACCGATAATTGTAAAGGTATAGATATCCTTGCCCAGATAAACCTTCACTTCCTGTCCCAAAGGACTTTCACCCGGCGCAAACATATTGTTTACCAGCTTATCCGAAACAACCGCTACGTTTTTGATTCCTTTCGTATCACGCTCATCAATGAATCTGCCTTCCAGCATGGTAAGATGATTTGCGGCCTGGTAACCGTTGTTGACGCCACTGATGCTGACATTGGCGTACTTTCGTCCATCTTCAACCCGTCCGCTTCCCATTGTCTCAGAAGCACTGACTGCATCCACCACATCGCCGTAGGATGTCATAAACTGATCAATCATATCGTTGCTGATCAAGTCTTCTTCATCAATCTGTACTGAGTAGCTCATACCTGTCTCGGATGCTTTCTGCTGGATACTGATTTGAATATTATTAGCGCCCACTTCCTGCAGAGAGGAGGTCATCATGTTGGTCATCGAGTCGCCGACCATGACAATACCGATTACCGAACCAATACCGATGATGATGCCCAGCATGGTCAGCAGTGCACGCATTTTGTTTGCACGAAGTCCGGAAATGGCCAACGAGATATTCTCTAAAAGTTGTGTCATAGACTCTGTTCCTCCTGCCTAGCTTCATCCTGCTGCCCTTTGAAAAAGCTGTCAGGCGGCAAAACTTCGTGATTAATCCGGCGCTCGTCCACAACCTGTCCGTCTCGGATGGTAATAACTCTCTGGGTTTCTTCCGCAAGTTCCTGGTTATGCGTGATCAATACGATGGTCTTGCCCTGTTCCCGATGCAGACGATGAAACAAATCCATCACCAGACGTCCTGTCGAGGAATCCAACGCACCGGTCGGCTCATCCGCCAGAATAATTGCCGGATCATTTGCCATAGCACGTGCGATGGCAACACGCTGTTTCTGTCCGCCGGAAAGCTCATTTGGCATATGTCCCATACGTTCTCCCATATCAACCATTTCCAGCAGTTCTTTTGCTCTTGCGGTTCGCTGTCCTCTTGGAACACTTGCGTACAGCATCGGCAGTTCCACATTTTTCAGTGCTGAAGTTCTTGGAATCAAATTAAATGTCTGGAAAACAAACCCAATTTTGGAATTGCGGATTCCAGAAAGCTGTGCATCTCCCGCCTGGTTGATTGCAACGCCATCCAGCGTATATTCTCCTTCCGTTGGACGATCAAGGGCTCCGATAATATTCATCAATGTTGATTTACCGGAACCAGACTGACCAACGATTGAAACGAACTCTCCTTCTTCAACCTTCAGATCAATTCCTTTGAGAATGGTCAATTCATTGGGTTGTCCGAGATAAAATTTCTTGACAATCCCCTTCATATCAATAATCGTTTTTGCCATTTACTGAGCCTCACTCTCCGAAGAAAGTCCGATGACCGGAGTGGTCTGACCTGCTGCCGCAAAATCCGGTGTAACCTCCATTCCCGGTGTTACACTTTGCGGATCAGTGATGATGGACATACCATTCTGGATACCGGAGCCGGACACCTCAATATAAAGATCGGTCTCCAGACCGGTGGTTACCGGAACTTCTGTGACGACATAAGCGGAAGCATCTTTGCCTTCGGCAGATTCTGGCTCAGCCACATAGAGCACATTGGTTCCATCCTGTTTTTTCACAACAGAATCATAAGCAACACCAAAAACATCCTGCTTTTCTTCCAGTAAAACGGTCAGTCTGGTGTTCATACCGATGCGCAGTCCGCTGTCTTTATCGTTAACCTGAACTTCTGCCTCAAACTCTACATTTGAGTTGTTGCTGGAAGTCTGGGTGGAGCCGGTATCGCTCTTGACTGCTGCCGGTGCAATGTATGTAATGGTACCGGAAATCTCTTTGTCTCCGGTTGCATCTGACTTGATGGTAACCGGCATACCGACCTGAACGTTTGCGATATCATATTCCTTGATGCGGGTTTTTACTTTCAGGGATTCGGTATCTTCTACCACAAAGAGCAGACCATTTCCCGGTTCTCCCACCTTTGCATAAACTGCGGTGACAACACCGGAAACCGGAGCTGTGATACTCGCATCCGCCAGTGTGTTCTGCATTTTCTGGATCGCAATTTCCTGTGCGCGGTTGCTCTCTGCTGCCAGCTGGCTTCCAACCAGGCTGTCCTGCAAGCTTTCGATCTGCTGCTCAATCGCGTTTTTGGTTGCTTCCTGCTGCTGTTTTGCTGTCTCCGCAGACTGTTTTGCCGCATCCAGCTGGGCTTTTGCGACATCCTTCTGAACCTCGGCACTGTCCACTGCACGGTTTGCAGTTCCGACACCCTGCTCCAACTGGTTGAGACTTGCTCCCTGACGTGCATCCTTCGCTGCATCCAGCTGGGCTTCTGCGGAAGCCACTCCACCCTGTGCAGAGGCAACTGCACTTTGTGCAGAGGTTGTCTGTCCATAAATAGAAGATTTTACTGTTGCCAAGTCAGTCTGTGCCCGGTTGTAGGTTGATTCAATTGCCTGAAACGCTTCTTTTTCCCTGAGTTGTTCCTGCTGTGCCTTAACAACATCTTCAGTTGCTCCATCTAAAGCTTTCTTTGCATTATCCATCTCTACTTTTAATGTATCTTTATCAGGAGTATCCTCGGAACATTTCTCATATTTTTCTTTTGCTTCCAAGTATTTTTGATTTGCATCACTCTCTATAGATTTAGCATTCGTAACATTTTCCTGTAGCTGACCTGCAATATTATCATAGGTAGCTTTCTGCATATCATAGTCAGCTTTGATCTGTGCAAAGTTTGCTTCTGCTTCCGCAATCTGTCCTTCTACCCCTGCCACAGCCTGATTATAGGCTGTCTGGGCATCGGACAATGCTTCTTTTGCCTTATTCAGTGCTTTTTGGGCATCGGTAACATTTCCATCGAGCTGATTTCGGGTAATGCGGTAATTTTCCTCTGCATCCCGAACCGCAGCTTCTGCCGAATCCACCTGCAGTTTTGCACTTTCCAGACTGTATCTGGACTGGGTCACACTGTTCTCTGCCTGCATTACACCCTGCTCTGCCGAAATGGCACTGGAATCCAGACCGTTTTCATAGTTTTCTTTCGCGTTTTCATATGCCTTGCGGCTGACTTCAATCTGATGTGCAGCCTGATTGTTGCTGGCTGCTACCGCTGCCTGCTGCTGGGCAATGTCAAGCTGCAGATCATCCGTCTTGAGCTTAGCGAGCACATCACCCTCCTGAACAACATCTCCAACCTCTACATTCACCGCTTCCACCGGATAATTTAATGTCGAGTAAACCTTTCTTCCTGTCTGAGTTTCCACTGTTCCGGTCAGGCTAATAGTATTTTTCAGATCCATCTGCTGCAAAGTTTCGGTCGATACAATCATCTGTGCTGCACCTTTTTGACTGGTGATCACATATCCTCCCACAACTACAACAGCAAGTGCTGCACATACGCCTCCGATAATTTTTTTCTTTGACATACACAAGTCTCCTTTTGGATTCCTCATTGTATTATTGGATTAATACAATGATATCAATTTTGTTTGAAAAAGTCAAGCGCTTTCTCCAGCTTTTACTAACTATATCACACTTCACATTTTGTTACAATCCTCAGAAAAAACGATTTTTCACCTACCTGTTTTCGTCAAATTGTGCTAGTTTGCATTCATTCATACTTTGTACATAACGCATCCATAATTCCTGAAAAAAAATGATGGTTTTCTCTGTTATTTCTATTATAAAACGGAATAAAATATCCGCTTCCCTTCAATTTTTAAAATAAATTTCATAAGAAAAAAAGAGCACACCGTTTCAAACGGTGTGCTCTAAAAGCTTTCCTTAGATCTTTGTGATGTCGACCAGTTCTACATCGTTTACTGTACGATTGCTCATCAGAGAATTTGCCAGAGCGTTTGCAGTATCCAGTGCTGTCATAGTAACGATAGAACGTTCTACTGCACGACGGCGCATCTGTACCGAATGACGCTGTGGTTTTCTTCCCTTCTTGGAAGTGGTGATGATATAGTCGATCTTGTTCTGATCAAAGAGGGTCATGATGTTTGGTTCATCTTCTTCGATCTTACGAACGGTGTTTGCAGCGATCATGTTCTGGTTCAGAGTCAGAGCAGTACCTGCAGTTGCATAGATGTTGAAGCCAAGTTTCTCGAACTTCTCAACGATCGGAACAACTTCCTGTTTATCGGTATCACGAACAGTTACCAGAACGCCGCCTTCATGTTTCATCTTGTAACCAGCTGCTACCAGACCTTTGAAGAGTGCTTCATCAAATGTCTTAGCAATACCCAGAACCTCACCGGTGGATTTCATTTCTGGGCCAAGCAGGGTATCAACATCGTGCAGCTTTTCAAAGCTGAATACTGGAACTTTAACTGCAACATACTCAGCTTCTGGGTACAGACCGATTCCGTAACCCTGGTCACGCAGTTTTTCGCCGAACATCATGCGGGTAGCAATTTCAACCATTGGTACGCCAGTAACCTTGCTGATGTAAGGGATGGTACGGGAAGAACGTGGGTTAACCTCGATAACATAAACTTCATCGTTGTAGATAACGTACTGAATGTTAACCAGACCAACAACCTTCAGCTCTCTTGCAAGCTTGCCAGTGTAGTCGATGATGGTACGTTTGAGTTTCTGGGACAGGGTCTGTGCAGGATATACCGAGATAGAGTCACCGGAATGGATACCAGCTCTTTCGATATGCTCCATGATACCTGGGATGAGGTAATCCTCACCGTCACAGATTGCGTCAACCTCAACCTCTTTACCCATCATGTATTTATCAATCAGGACGAGGTTATCTTTCATGTGGCTGGTGATGATGTCCATGTACTCTTCTACTTCAGCGGTGGTGTGAGCAATGATCATGTTCTGACCACCCAGTACATAGGAAGGACGCAGCAGAACTGGGAAGCCCAGTCTGTTTGCAGCAGCAACTGCTTCTTCTTTGGTCAGGACTGTTTCACCCTTTGGACGAGGAATGCCCAGTCTGCCAAGCAGCTCATCAAAACGTTCACGGTCTTCTGCCTCATCGATGGAATCAGCGGAGGTACCGAGGATACGAACACCTTTCTTGGAGAGGTATTTGGTCAGTTTGATTGCAGTCTGTCCACCAAACTGTACTACTACGCCCCATGGTTTTTCGCTTTCCAGAACGTTGTCAACATCTTCTGGAGTCAGTGGGTCGAAGTACAGTCTGTCAGCGGTATCGAAGTCGGTGGATACGGTTTCTGGGTTGTTGTTTGCAATAGCAGCTTCAAAGCCGAGTTTCTTCAGTGCCCATACACAGTGAACCGAGCAGTAGTCGAACTCGATACCCTGACCGATACGGATTGGACCGGAACCGAATACCAGGATCTTCTTCTTGTCAGATTTGCGCTCTTCGATGAATTCTTCTGCTTCGTTTTCTTCATCGTAGGTGGAGTAGAAGTATGGAGTCTGTGCCTTGTATTCAGCTGCACAGGTATCTACCATCTTGTAAACACCTTTTCTGTGGTGTTCTACTTTCTTACCGGAGAAACGTTCAATTGTGCTGTCCAGATAACCATATTTTTTAGCACGCAGGTACAGATCCTCGCTGAGTTCCTCGCAGTTAGCAAGCATTTCTTCAGTCTTTCTGAGGTTGTCCAGCTTGTTGATGAACCAGCAGTCGATCATGGTGATTTCATGGATCTTTTCTGCTGGGATGCCTTTCTTCAGTGCTTCATATACACAGAAGATACGCTCATCATCGCAATTGTGCAGCAGCTCAAGCAGTTCTTCTTTGGTCTTGTCAGCAAATTTTGGCAGGTTGAAGCTGTCTAAGCCCAGTTCAACGGAACGAACTGCCTTCATCATTGCACTTTCGAAGGAAGTACCAATGGACATAACCTCACCGGTTGCCATCATCTGGGTACCGAGAGTACGTTTTGCGTAAACAAATTTATCAAATGGCCATTTCGGGAATTTTACTACGAGGTAGTCAACCGATGGCTCGAAGCAAGCGTAGGTATTGCCGGTTACAGCATTGATGATTTCATCCAGAGTGTAGCCGATTGCAATCTTGGTTGCTACTTTTGCGATCGGGTAACCGGTTGCTTTGGAAGCCAGTGCGGAAGAACGGGACACACGTGGGTTAACCTCGATTACTGCGTAATCCATGGAGGTTGGATGCAGAGCGAACTGACAGTTACATCCGCCTTCTACGCCCAGCTCTTCTACGATGTTAAGAGCAGCTTTTCTGAGCATAGAGAATTCTGCTGGAGAAAGGGTAACTGCTGGAGCAACTACGATGGAGTCACCGGTGTGTACACCAACTGGGTCAACGTTTTCCATCGAGCAAACGGTAATGATGTTGCCCTTGGAGTCACGGATAACCTCAAACTCGATTTCCTTCCAGCCGGAGATACATTTCTCTACCAGGATCTGGGTGATTGGGGACAGACGCAGACCGTTTCCTGCGATCTCTCTGAATTCTTCTTCATTGTAAGCGATACCACCGCCGGTACCACCCATAGTGAATGCTGGACGGATGATAACTGGATATTTGATCTGGTCGATGAATGCAAGACCATCTTCAACGGTGTTTACTACCTTGGAAGGGATGCATGGCTCGCCGATCTTTTCCATGGTATCCTTAAACATCTGACGGTCCTCTGCCTTATCGATGGTCAGAGGGTTTGCACCCAGAAGTTTTACATTGTGGGAGTCCAGGAAACCTTCTTTTGCAAGCTGCATCGAGAAGGTCAGACCAGTCTGACCACCCAGAGTGGAAAGAACGCTGTCTGGTTTTTCAATCTCAATAATTCTCTTTACAACATCGATGTTCAGTGGCTCGATGTAAACATGGTCTGCCATTGCCTTATCGGTCATGATGGTTGCTGGGTTGGAGTTTACCAGAACAACTTCCAGACCTTCTTCTTTCAGTGCGCGGCAAGCCTGTGTGCCTGCATAGTCAAACTCAGCTGCCTGTCCGATGATAATCGGGCCGGAACCGATTACCAGTACCTTTTTAATATCCTGTCTTAACGGCATATCGATCAACCTTTCTTCCGTTTATAGTCCTCTTATTATTGTTCCAAGATGCTTATTTTACCATTCCAAGAAATCTTTCATAGATTCCATCGAAGTTTTTCTGTCCGATTTCGGATTCTGGAATAAACTGTACAGACATTGCTTTCATCTGTGGATATTCCAGACCTTCACAGGTTTTATCATTGGAGTTTACATGGCTAACGACTGCGCTTGCAGGAATATCTTTTACGATATAACCATGGTTCTGGGAGGTAATGAATGTTCTGCCGCTTGCAATCTCGGTTACAGGGCAGTTTGCGCCGCGGTGACCGCAATGCATCTTTTCAACCGAGCCATCCATTGCAAGTGCCATGATCTGGTGACCAAAATCGATGCCCAGTACTGGAACACCCGATTTCATCAGTGCTGCAACAGTTTCCTGTGCTGCATCAATTGCGTTTTCCTTCTGAGCATAGTCAGTACGCAGTGCTTCCAGACCTGCTCCGCCGCAAAGAACAACTGCATCCGGTTTTGTTTCCATGATTTCCTTTTCGGTGTAGGAAGCTGGAACAACGGTTACTCTGCATCCTCTTGCCATCAGAGCATTGATGACATCTTTGCGGATACCGTAGTTTACCATGGTGATGCTGTATTTGCTGTCAAGTTTTTCAAAGGAAACTTTTTCATTGTAGTTTACCCATGCAGGCATTGGTTTTTTCCATGCCTTGATCTTTGCAACCAGTTCATCCTTGCAGCCTTCTGGATTGGTGCGGGTGATCAGAGCATTCTGTACGCCTCCGTCACGGATTTTTCTGGTGATTGCACGGGTATCCAGATCAAAAATAGCACTGATATTTTTCTTTTCCAGATATTCGTCAATTCTGCCTTCCATGCGGAAATTGGATGGCTGTGCACACCACTCACGGATGACCCAGCCTCTTGCTGTGATGCTTTCGTGCAGATCATTCTCGTGGTTGACGCCGTAGTTTCCTGTCAGCGGGAATGTTTCAACAATAATGTTGTTGGCATTTGCAGGGTCGGTCAGGATCTCCTGGAATCCTACCACGCTGGTGTTGAACACCAGTTCACCGATTGCATCCTCACTGCTGCCCAGACCGTAACCTTCATAAACCGTACCGTCCTCCAGCACAAGCCATGCCTGTTGCGCATTGTTAAAAATATCCATATGCTTACCTCCATGTTCCTTCTATTGGTTTCTATCCTAAAACTTACAGTGTAATTTTACCTACAACACCCATGATGTCTTCTTTCATTGCAAGAGCAGCTTTTCTTGCCTGCTCTGCAAAGTCTTTGCCGTCTGTGCCGGCTTTCTTCCATGCAGTCAGAATTGCGCGGGAAGAGTTTACGATTGCGCCTAAGCCGTTTTTATCAAATGCACCAGCAACGTCGTTTGCACCGCCGCCCTGTGCTCCATAACCTGGAACCAGGAAGAAGGTGTGTGGCATCTTCTGACGCATCTCAGCAAGCTGCTCCGGATAGGTTGCGCCTACTACTGCACCAACGCGGGAATAGCCGTAGTTGTTTTCTGTCTGGCTGCCCCACTGTTCGCACATTGCACCCATGGTTTCATAGATGCTCTTGTCACCGATCTTCTGATCCTGAAGTTCGCCGGAAGATGGGTTGGATGTTTTTACCAGAACAAAGATGCCCTTATCCTGCTCGTCACAGATTGGCAACAGAGGATTTACACCATCCGAGCCAAGATAACCGTTAACGGTCAGCATGTCCGAGCCAAATGCGGAAAGTTCCTTGCCGTTTACAGTGCTTGTGCCAAGATGAGCTTTTGCATAAGCCTGCATGGTAGAACCGATGTCGTTTCTTTTACCGTCCATAATAACGATCATGCCTTTTTCCTGCGCATATTTTACAGTTTCGCACAGTGCCCACATTCCCTGCCAGCTGTACATTTCGTAGTAAGCTGCCTGTGGTTTTACTGCTGGAACGATGTCGCAGATCTGGTCGATGATAGCCTTGTTGTATTCGAGGATTGACTGTGCTGCTGCATCAAAGGTATCGCCGTATGTCGCAAACTTCTCATCTTTGATATGCTGTGGGATGTAGTCAAGCAGGGAGTCCAGTCCTACTACACTTGGGTTTTGCATCTGTGCGATCTTTTCAATCAGTCTTTTCATCCTTTGGTTCCTCCGTCCTTTGTTCTGTATCTATCTTTTAAAGTTCAAATACTGTTTTTCCGCCAAGGATTGTTCGTACCACCCGTCCGGTCAGTTCCAGACCGTCAAACGGAGTGTTTTTACTCTTGCTGTGCAGTTTTTCTGCATCGACTGTCCAGCTTCTGTCCGGATCAAACAGAACGATATCTGCAAGGCTTCCTTCCCGCAGGGTTCCACCCGGCAGGCGAAGCAGATTTGCAGGATTGGTGCTCATGAGTTTCACCAGATCAAGCAGGCTCATGCCACACTGATGAACCAGCACGGTGCAGGCTGCTGCAAAACTGGTTTCCAGTCCAACGATGCCGTTTGGTGCCTTGAGGAAGTTTGCTTTTTCCTCTGCCGCATGTGGTGCATGGTCGGTCACAATTGCATCGATGGTTCCATCCAGAACACCTTCCACAATCGCTTCGCAGTCTTCCTGCTCTCTGAGCGGTGGATTCATGCGGAAGTTTGCGTTGTAAGAAAGCAGCAATTCGTCGGTCATCATCATATAATGCGGTGCTGTTTCGCAGGTAACCTTGACCCCTCTTGCTTTTGCTTCCCGGATCAGCTGAACCGAGCCTTTTGTGCTGACATGTGCAATGTGGATTGCAGTATCAGAACTTTCTGCAAGTACGATCTCTCTTGCTGTGATACTGTCTTCGCTTGCGCGATCCATGCCTTTAACGCCCAACTCTTTGGAGATGCGTCCTTCGTTGATGATGCCGCCATCAATGATGGTCAGATCCTCACAGTGGCTGATAACTGGAACGCCCGCCTTATAAGCTTCTTTCAGAGCTTTTAACATCATACCGCCGTTTTCGACCGGTCTGCCGTCATCGCTGACCGCTACTGCTCCGCAGGCATGCAGCGCTGCGATGTCATTTAACTCCTGACCAAGCATTCCTTTTGTAATGGATGCAATCGGATAAACTCTCGCGTCCGCATCCTTTGCCTTGTCCAAAATATAGGAAAGAACTTCTTCGCTGTCGGTAACCGGTTTGGTATTTGGCATACAGCAAACACCAGTTACTCCTCCGGCAGCAGCTGCCTTACAGCCTGTAATGATATCTTCCTTGTGAGTAAATCCAGGATCACGCAGGTGAACGTGGATGTCCAGAAATCCCGGTGCTGCACAAAGTCCCGAAGCATCAATATGCTGTGCACCCTGTGCGATCTTGGTCTGTGCCAGATTGGAACCGACCTTGATGATTCGATCTCCTTCAATCAGAATATCACCGATAAAGTCAACCGGCGGTTCACAGGACGGGTCTAAAATCCTGGCATTTGCAATGAGCATTTTTTCCACAAAAGTCCCTTCCTTTCCTCTGCTTTTATTTTATATTATTATTCATCCGTTTCAATACAGATTGTTACCTGATCTTCTCCGTCCCGCTCCTCGACCGAAACCTTGACAAACTCGTCACGGGATGTCGGCAGATTTTTTCCGACATAGTCTGCGCGAATCGGAAGTTCCCGATGTCCGCGGTCGATCAACGCTGCAAGCTGGATACTTTTTGCTCTGCCGCGCTGCAGGATAGCGTCCATCGCTGCCCGGACGGTACGGCCGGTATAGATTACATCATCCACAAGGATAATCTGTTTTCCTTCAATGGAAAACGGAAGATCTGTTCGATCCTGGCGTCCTTCACCGCTGCGTTTGTCATCGCGGTAAGCGGTAACATCCAGATATCCAACCTCTACCGTGGTACCTTCCAGCTCGGAGATTTTTTTTGCTACCCGCTGTGCCAGCTCCGCTCCTCTGGTCATGATACCGATGATATACAGGTTTGACGCACCTTTGTTGTGCTCGATAATTTCAAACGAAATTCTTGTGATTGCCCTCAGCATGGCTTTTTGATCCATGATCTGGGTTTTCTCGACCAGCATATCAAAATCCTCCCCATTGGTTAAATTTAAGCCAGCGCATAAAAAAAGCTGCCTGCGACCTTTCGGCAGCAGACAGCAGGTTTTTCCATCACATTAAAAGCCCAGCTTTTCCGGACTTTTTCCAAAAGATTCCCTTTTGGATATGGTTACCCCATCAAACCACCTTGCCAGCCTCACAGGACCGTCTTAAAGGATTCGCTTTCAGGATAATAATGACAAGACAGATTACTTCATTTGCAAGTTCAATATGTCTTGTTTTTCTTTAAGGATAAGTATATCCAATTCTCTGCAAAATGTCTAGTGCTGACACGTCAAACTTCGCATAAATATTGACTTTTTTTTGGTCATTTTGCTGCAAAAGTTCCTCGAAGCATAAAGAAAAGGTTATTTTGTTTCCTTTTTTAACAAATTTTAACAAATCGCTAAAGGGACATATCTTCCTCATCGTCATAATCATGATAGAGGTGATCCATCATCATTTCTTTTTCGTGGCGATACTTCTGTTCCTTAATGTAAAGGTCCAGTGCTTTGTTGAGTTTAAACAGCACCGAAACCGATTTTACGCAGATCACCGCAATCATGGCAACCATACTTGCCACAACCACCATCAGCGCAAGGATAGAAGCTTCCTTTCCTTTCATTCCATCATTTTTTATCTTTTCAAAACAAGGCATAAACAAATCCTCCTTTGCATATTCAGCAAAAATTATAATAAAATGCTTTTATTTTATCCAACCACGATCATATATATCATCCAAAAACATAAAATCGCAATCGAATATCGATCAATAACTTTTGGAATGGGCTGATATGTTTTGACGTTTTTCATCACCACTTCTTTATTGACAAAGAAGCCATAAAACATTACCAGAGCCAATAGAATGGCAAAAATCACAAGAAAAATCAGCAGGGACGAAATTGTCAAAATGCTGTCTAACTTTTCTATTGGCAAGTGCATTATATCAGAATACCCTAAAATCGTCACCAGCAAATTATTGAGCAGATGAATCACGATTGATGGTATGATTGAACCCGTAAACAAGATAAACATCGACCCGCATATTCCTATTAAAATGGCGGAAAAAGCGTTATTCAATGTCAGATGAAGAAAAACAAAATAAACTGTCGTCACAATAACAGCTGTAGCTGTTCCTTTGTTTTCTTGTAAAATAGACCATAGCACACCGCGGAATAATAATTCCTCAATTACAGGAGCCAGAAAAACAGCTGCAAAAACTGTGGTGTATATATCCATGCCCGGTTTGTTTGCCTGTCCTGAAAAAAGGTCTAATTTTAAACATAGCCTAACCCATAACAGACCTAACGCAGTGACTAACAAGCCCGCACATACCGATAATAACAGGTTCTTTCGTGTCGTTTTTCTTATGCTTATAACTTCTGCAAAGCTTAAACGGTTCATTTTTAGAAAAGTATACATCAATATAAATAAGCAAATCTCATATAAAAAAGATACACTTATGATGTAACTTCCCAATGCCTCTACCAAAAAAATGGAGCACAGCATGGTCAATGGCATTAAAAACACCAGCAATATTAAAAAGAATAAATTCATCTTTTTTATCATATGGACTCTCTCCAATCCAATTGAATTTTTATTTTGACAAATCTATTACTTTTTAAGAATTATATCATTTCTGTTCCTATTAATCAATCCAGATTTATTTTTTTGAAAAAAATTGTGAAAATTCACTTGAATTCTCCTGTTTTTTTGAAAATCCTGTTCGCCTTTTTCGGAAAATCTTTCATAAACTGTTTTAAATTTAAAAATTTTATGGTAAAATAATTGAGTTATCATTGCATTGTTTATGATTATATCGATTTTAAGAATTAGGAGCTATATTATGAACAAGAAAATTTCCCTGGGGCTGGCCCTCGCCCTTATGTTCGTCATCACCGCGGTAACATTTTCCATTACCATGATTTTTTCCAGGCAAATGTTCTCCACTACCGTCACCAACGTTTCCCAAAGAGAAGCGATGTATGACAAGCTTTCCGAGATTGACAGCTATGTACGAAAGAATTATTACGGTACCATCGATGAAACAACCTTAAATGACTATATTTCGATGGGATATATCGCCGGACTCTCCGATCAGTATGCTACCTATTATTCTGCTTCCCAGTATGCGGAACTTCAGCAGGAAAACGCAGGTAAACTGGTTGGTATCGGTATTCGTGCAACCCGCAGTGAAAGCGGATTTATTCAGGTAACAGAAGTTTATCCAGATTCTCCTGCTGCTGAGGCAAACATCAAAGCGGGTGACCTGATCGTCAAGGTAAACGACATCGATGTCACCGCAGACACCTATAATGACGCAATCAGTGAGATTGGCGGCAAAGCTGGCACCAAGCTCAGCCTGACCGTCCGCAGCGACAATAAGGATCGTGAAATCTCCGAGATTACCCGCCGTGTTGTTGTAACCCCTACTGTATATCCAAAAATGATTGGCACTGCCGGCTACATCAAAATTGTCGACTTTAATGAAAACACCTATGACCAGTTTAAAAAAGCGGTAGAAGATCTGATCGGCAATCAGGGAGCACAGTCTCTGATTTTTGACCTGAGAAACAATACCGGCGGTCTGGTCGATCCAGCCATCAAGATGTTGGATATGCTGCTGCCGGAAGGTACTATTGCAACTGCAACCTATCGTGACGGTTCCACTGAAGTTCTCGGTACATCGGATGCAAACTGCATCGATAAGCCTATGGTTGTCCTGACCAATGAAAATACTGCCAGTGCAGCAGAGCTGTTTACACAGGCACTGCGCGATTACGGTGTTGCAAAATCGGTCGGCACTACTACCTACGGCAAAGGCGTTATGCAGGTAACCCATTCTCTGAAAGATGGTTCTGCAATCCGCATCACCGTCGCTCAGTACAATCCACCAAAGAGTGCAAACTATGATGGCGTTGGTATCAAACCAGATTACGAGGTTACTCTGACCGAAGATCAGGTAAAAGCTTTTGATACTCTGGATGAAACCACCGATCCTCAGCTGAAAAAAGCATTGGAAATCACCAACTCCTCTACCCTGCTGACACAGAACACAGAAACCACCACAACAGAGGAATCTGCTGCTCCTGAAGAAGCAAACGGAGAAACCACAACCTCTGAGGAAACACCTGCAGAAACAGAAACTCAAGAAGGAGCAGAAACTCAAACAGAAACCACTGAAACAGAACCTGCTGCTGAATAAAAAGTCAAAAAGAGGAACGGAAAAATCCGTTCCTCTTTTTTAAAACCCTTTTTTCCTTTGTTTTAAGTTTACCCCGATACTACCGCACAGACATCCGCACAGCAGCATCGAAAACAGTTTTACCAATGCCCAGAACCCCGGAGTTTCACCAATTGCAAGAGAGCCCAACATCCCTGCTGCAAACAAAATTCCTGCGCACAACATTCCAAGGAAGAAACCATTTTGCTTTGCGTGTCTTGCACAAAAGAATGCTCCAATGCAGGCAAGCAGGCATCCTAAAATAAGTCCAATCCCCTTGACTGCCCAAATTGGCACCTTTCCTGCGGACATTGCAGCAGAAAGAATTGTCAGCAACACCATTCCAGCTGCAATCGCCGCTGCACATCCCACAATCACTGCTTTTTTCTGACGGCTATCCTCTGATTTTCGACCTGTATTTTTATTTCCTTCCGTTGATTTTCCCTTTGCACGGATATTCCTTTTTTCCATAAAAAATCACCCCGTATCCTGCATTTTCTGTTACAGGATATTCGGGGTGTCCAATATTTATTCGCTAAAATCAAGCGGATTATTTGGATTTTTTATCAGCCTGTTCCTGAGCAGCTCTCTCAGTTGCAGTGATATTCTGCTGAATGGACCAACGAGCCAGACGGATTTTGCTTCTGTCACCTGCTGTTTCGATTACAACAGTATCATCTTTGATGCTGACGATTCTGCCGATGATGCCGCCAATTGTTACAACTTCATCTGCAATTTCGATGTTTTCTCTCATCTTCTGAACTTCTTTTTCTCTCTTTTTCTGAGGACGGATCAGGATGAAGTAGAATACAACGAACATCAGAATCAGCGGAATAAAGGTTGCCAGCATAGTAGCAGTATCCGATGTTGCTGCGGTAAGATAAAAGTTTGCCATGGGTTTTTGCACCTCCGTTAAAATAAGCAAAAATGCGCTGGGAAAAATCCCCTGCATTTTGATATACAAGCAACATTATACCTGTTTCAGCTGTACTTTGCAAGTGGTTTCTCTGTAAAATACAGACAAAATTCTCACTCGTTAAATTCTTCTGCCCAACAGTGGAATCATCTCTGCACGGAACTGCTCATATCTTCCCTCGTCCAGTGCTGCACGGATCTTTTCCATCAGTGTATTATAGAAATACAGGTTGTGCATAACAGCAAGGCGCATGCCCAACATCTCATTTGCTTTGAGCAGATGGCGGATATAAGCGCGGGAATGACGCTGACAAACCGGACAGTCACACTCTGCATCAATCGGACTGTCATCCAGCTCATATTTTGCATTGTTGATGTTAATGATACCCTGCCAGGTAAACAGATGACCATGACGTGCATTTCGACTTGGCATAACACAGTCGAACAGATCTACACCGCGATAAACCGCCTCGATGATATTGACCGGTGTACCAACTCCCATCAGATAACGAGGCTTGTCCTTTGGCATATATGGTTCAACCTCTTCGATAATTTCATACATAACCGGAGCAGGTTCTCCAACTGCCAAACCTCCGATGGCATAGCCGTCACAGTTAATCTCCGAAATCTGCTTCATGTGTTCGATACGCAGATCTGGGAAGGTAGAACCCTGGTTGATACCAAACAGCATCTGATGTGGGTTGATGGTACCTTCTGCCGCATTGAGGCGATCCATTTCCGCACGGCAACGTCTGAGCCAACGGACGGTGCGATCAATGGAACGTTTCGTATACTCTCTGGTTGCCGGGTTTTCGATACATTCATCGAATGCCATTGCAATGGTAGAAGCAAGGTTAGACTGGATGCGCATGCTCTCTTCCGGTCCCATGAAGATGCGTCTGCCATCAATATGGGACTGGAATTTTACTCCCTGCTCGCTGATGGTTCTCAACTGTGCCAGAGAAAATACCTGGAAGCCGCCGCTGTCGGTGAGAATCGGTCCATCCCAACCCATAAACTTGTGCAGGCCGCCCAGTGCTTTGATCTTTTCATCGCCTGGACGCAGGTGCAGATGATAGGTGTTGCAAAGCTCCACCTGACATCTTAAATCTTTCAGGTCATAGGAAGAAATACCGCCTTTGATTGCCGCCGAAGTACCAACGTTCATAAAGGCCGGTGTCTGGACTGTGCCATGTACCGTTTTGAATTCACCGCGGCGGGCACGTCCTTCCTGTTTTAACAATGTATACATAAAATCCTCCGAATCATTATCGTTATTTCGCTGCTTGTAAAGCCGCACAGATTAGTTCTTTTACTATCTGCATCGTATCTATCGTTTTTTGAAACTGCTGGTAATATCGTGTGCCTTGTTCCCATTTTTTCTGTGCTGTTGTACACTTGTGAATGATAGAGTCAACAGGCGGGAGCGCACGTTCCAGCTCCTCTCTTGTAAAAGGGCAGGCATGCTCCCCTTGCAAATGAATATCCAGCATTGTTTTTGCCACATACATGGCGTGCAATCTGTTTTTAAGCAAGCTATCTTGAGAAGACCTTGGCGGGAATTTCCCTTTCATTTTTTCACAGCGGCACACAACAGATTCCACTTCATGCAGGGCATTTTGCAGGGATTTTTCACGCTCTGCAAAAATGTCGTTACTGCTTGTCTGCATCGTTTACAATCAACATAGCATCGCCAAAGGAGAAGAAACGATATTTCTCCTTTACTGCAAGGTCATAGGCTGCCATGGTATGCTCATAGCCTGCAAAAGCACTGACTAACATAATCAGAGTGCTTTCCGGCAGATGGAAGTTGGTGATCAGTCCATCCAGCACCTTAAACTGATAACCTGGATAGATGAAAATGTCGGTATAACCTTCTTCTGTGTGCAGCGGCAGACCCTGTTTGGTTCCCAGTGTTTCCAAAGTACGGCAGCTTGTCGTTCCAACTGCGATGACACGTCCGCCGTTTGCCTTGGTCTGGTTGATCAGATTGGCAGTTTCCTGCGGCAGATAATAGTGCTCGGAGTGCATCTTGTGGTCGGTGATTTCGTCCTCTTTGACCGGACGGAAGGTTCCCAAACCAACATGCAGGGTTACGGTTGCAACCTTAACGCCTTTTGCCTTGATCTTATCCAGCAGTTCGTTGGTAAAGTGAAGGCCTGCTGTCGGTGCTGCTGCCGAGCCAAGCTCGTGGGAATAAACAGTCTGATAGCGCTCGTTATCCTGAAGTTTTTCGGTGATATAAGGCGGGAGCGGCATATTTCCGATCTGCTCGAGTACCGGGAAGATAGTGTCTCCTTCGTAACTAAAGCGAATCAGACGGTTTCCACCTTCTACGGTTTCCAAAACCTCACCTTTTAATAATCCTTCACCAAAAATGAGCTTTACGCCCGGTTTTGCTTTTTTGCCCGGTTTTACCAGTGTTTCCCAGACATCTTTTTCCTTCTGTTCCAGAAGCAGGACTTCAATGTTTGCGCCGGTGTCTTCCTTCGTTCCATAAAGTCTTGCCGGAATAACGCGGGAATCGTTGACAACCAGCAGATCCCCTTCTTTTAAGTAATCCAGCACATCATAAAAATGATGGTGGCTGCATTTTCCGCTTTCCCGATCCATTACAAGCAGTCGGGAATGATCCCTTGGTTCAATCGGGGTCTGGGCGATCTGCTCCTGTGGCAGATCAAACCAAAAATCTGATTTTTTCATGTTGTTTCTCCTTCACTGTACAGGTGTAGAATGTTTTGGAGAGATGAGCAGGTTCTCATTCCCCTTTGTATCAGAATATCAGTCTATATTGTACGGTTTCTTTTTGCCGATGTCAACAAAGACAAAAGCTCCCCGCTCTTTTTCCGTCTATCCCCACAAAAACACTGCTTTTCTCCGTCTTAAACTTTCTGTTTTCTGCAAAAGATTCTACATTTTTACAGTTTAATCAAAAAAAGTCAAAATCTGTATTGACAGTAGGGTGATGCAATGCTAATATATACCCAAACACTTTAAACTTTATATGAAACGATAGAGGCGCACCTTTCATCAGTAGCACAGGATAAGGCTGCCAAAGCTGTTTGAGTCCTTTGCCAAAGGGAACGGTGCCGAAGGGAGCATTTCGGCGGATGCTGCCCTGGGTGTGTCCTGAATAAGGGCACAACTGTCACCATCCTTTGAAAAGGTGGTGAAGCGCTATCCGGTTTTTCCTGATTTTCGTCTTTACTTTTTGTTTTCTTTTCTGAAAAACAGGAAAATGCCCCTATCAACAATTCGCCGGTTTTTTTAAACCGGCTTTTTTCATATCCTGCTTTCCTGTTTTAAAATCAGCATTTTTTAAAATAAGAAAGCATACAGTGTTTTATCCTCATATTTCTGAAAGGATGTATCACAAATGAAACAGTACAATGTAGCCGTCATCGGTGCTACCGGCATGGTCGGTCAGCGCTTTATCTCCCTGCTGGAACATCATCCATGGTTTCATGTAACCACCCTTGCTGCTTCTGCACACTCTGCTGGAAAAACCTATGAACAAGCTGTCAGTGGACGCTGGATGATGAGCACTCCAATCCCGGAAGCAGCAAAATCCATCGTAGTAAAGGATGCTGTTGCTGACGCAGAAGAAATCGCACACAGCGTTGACTTTGCTTTCTGTGCAGTGGATATGAAAAAAGATGAGATCCGTGCACTGGAAGAAACCTATGCAAAATATGAGTGTCCGGTTATGTCCAATAACTCTGCACACCGCTTTACACCGGATGTTCCAATGATGATTCCAGAAATTAACGACGACCACGCACAGATCATTGAAGCACAGAGAAAACGTCTGGGCACTAAACGCGGATTTGTTGCTGTAAAATCCAACTGCTCTCTCCAGAGCTATGTTCCTGCTCTGCACCCACTCAAAGAATGGGGCATCACCAAAGTGCTCGCTTGCACCTATCAGGCAATTTCTGGTGCTGGCAAAAACTTTGAGACCTGGCCGGAGATGGTAGATAACGTTATCCCATTTATCGGCGGTGAAGAAGAAAAGAGCGAAAAAGAGCCGCTGAAAATCTGGGGAACTGTTTCGGATTCTGAGATTATCCCAGCTTCCACCCCTTCCATCACCACCCAGTGCATCCGTGTACCGGTTACAGACGGTCATCTTGCTGCCGTATTTGTATCCTTTGAGAAAAAACCAACCATTGAGGAAATCAAGAATGCCTGGAAAAACTTTGCAGGTTACCCACAGCAGCACAATCTGCCTTCCGCTCCAAAGCAGTTCTTAACTTACTTTGAGGAAGACAACCGCCCACAGACCAAACTGGACCGCAAGCTGGAAAACGGTATGGGCGTTTCGGTCGGTCGTCTGCGCGAAGACAGCCAGTATGACTATAAGTTTGTCTGCCTTTCCCACAACACCATCCGCGGCGCAGCAGGCGGTGCTGTTCTGATGGCAGAAACCTTGGCAAGCAAAGGCTATCTTGACTAAAAAGGGGCTAATTTATGAAAAAGACCATCTTTACCGGCGCGGGCGTTGCCATCGTGACCCCGATGAATCCGGATGAATCCATCAACTTTGACCGACTGGGTCAGATCATCGATAATCAGATCGAAAATGGCACCGATGCTATTGTTATCTGCGGCACAACCGGTGAATCCGCTACCATGACCGACCAGGAACATGTGGACTGCATCGAATATGCTGTAAAACGTGTAAACGGCCGCGTTCCGGTCATTGCAGGTGCTGGCAGCAACCATACTTCTTATGCTGTATGGATGTCCAAAGAAGCAAAACGGGTTGGCGCAGATGCTCTTCTCCACGTTACTCCATATTATAACAAAACTTCTCAGACAGGTCTCATCCGTCACTTTAACGCAGTTGCGGACGCGACCGATCTGCCGATCATCTTGTACAATGTTCCATCCCGTACCGGTGTCAACATCACCCCTGCTACCTATCGGGAGCTTGCAAAACATCCGAATATCGTTGCAGCCAAAGAGGCTAGCGGCAACATTTCTCAGATTGCGCAGATTGCACAGGCTTGCGGCGATGAGCTGGATCTTTATTCAGGCAACGATGACCAGATCGTTCCTCTGCTTTCTCTGGGAGCAAAGGGCGTTATCTCGGTTCTTTCCAACATTATGCCGCGCGAAACTCACGATATCTGCCGTCTGTTCTTTGAAGGAAAGATTGCAGAAAGCCGTGCACTTCAGTTAAAACTCCTGCCGCTGATCAATGCGCTTTTCTCTGACGTAAATCCAATTCCTGTCAAGGAAGCCATGAATATGATGGGCTGGGAGTGCGGCGAATGCCGTCTGCCTCTGGTTTCGATGCAGCCGCAGGCAAAAGAACACCTGCGCGTTCTGATGCAGGAACAGGGCCTGATAAAAGAATAAATAGATCGGGGTCGGGCTTTTTCCCGGCCCCCTTTTTAAGGATAAAAAAGAATGGAAATTCTTTTAGGATTTCCGGCAAAAGAAAGGACGTTTTATTATGGTATCAATTCTTCTTTCCGGTGCAGGAGGTAAAATGGGACAGGTCATCACCCGCTCTGTTTCTGAGCGCGATGACTGCCGTATTGCTGCCGGCATTGACATTCACTCCATCGATTGCGGCTATCCGGTTTTCTCTTCTCCGGAACAGTGTGATATTGCCTGCGATGTCATCATCGATTTTTCTCATCCTTCGGTTACCAATTCCCTGCTCGATTATGCAGTAAAACACAAGATTCCTGCTGTTATTGCAACTACAGGACTTTCTCCTGAACAGGTGGAAGCAATCCATGAGGCTGCAAAAACCATCCCAGTCTTTTTCTCTGCCAACATGTCGCTGGGTGTATCCCTCCTGACCGAACTTGCAAAAAAAGCCGCTAAAGTGTTGGGTAACGATTTTGATATCGAAATCATCGAAAAACACCATAACCGCAAGGTGGATGCTCCAAGCGGCACCGCACTGATGCTTGCTGATGCCATTTCGGAAGAACTCAAGGATGCTCCGCAGTATGTCTACGACCGCCACAGCCGCCGTGCTGCACGAAGCAAAAATGAAATCGGCATCCATGCTGTCCGCGGCGGAACAATTGTTGGTGAGCATGAAATCCTGTTTGCCGGTCATGATGAGATCATCTCGCTGACACACACCGCCATGAGTAAGGAAATCTTTGCAACCGGCGCAATCAATGCTGCTCTTTTCCTGGCAAACTGCAAACCGGGACTTTACAATATGGGCGATTTGGTTTAAGATAGAGCTTAGAAAACTTTACCTTTTTCCAAGAGAAAGGATCTGATTCTATGAATGGTGTCAGCAAAATTTCTGTGACCGAAGATGTCTGTCTCATCAGCTTTAACAACATTCCCCGAGACCTTTCGGTCACCTCCCAGATCATGACAGAATTCGCTGTGCAGGATATCAACATCGACATGATTTCCCAATCTGCTCCAATCGGTGAAAGTGCAAACGTTTCCTTTACCGTTCAATCGGAGGATCTGGTTCGGGCACTTGCCATCATCCAGCGCTTTCGGGAGCAGCATCCTTCGGTACGTCCGATTGTTTCAAGCGGCAATTGCAAGGTACAGCTCTACGGTGAAGAAATGCGCTCCATGCCGGGTGTCGCTGCAAGAGCATTTTCGGTTGTGTCTTCCATTACCAATGAAATCATGCTGATCACAACCTCTGAGGTGGATATCTCCATTTTGATTGCACAGCACGAACTTTCTTCCGTACTGGATGCATTAAAACAGCACTATGGAATCTAAATCTCTTTGCTGTATCGACTGCCGCTGGTGCTGGAAGGATGACCGCGCGACCGATTATCGCCGTCCACCCTTCTTTTTCTGCCGCAAAAGGGGCAGTTTTTACAGCCGCAACTATAAAATCGGGGAAGGTACTCGTATTTCCCCGACACAGCCTGTCTGTGAAAAATTTTCTCCACGCACAAAGGAGGAAGAATCATGATAAAAAATTGCTGCATGATTTCTACGTGGAAAATGTCCCTGCTTGGCATGAAGCGGGCAGCTCCTTTATTAAAACGAAACGTTCCGGTTCACGAAGCGATCCTGATGGCGGTCAAAACCGTTGAGGATGACCCCGCTATTTCATCGGTTGGTTATGGTGGACTTCCTAATCTAAACGGTGAGGTCGAACTGGATGCCGCTTATATGAACGGTGATACACTGGGATTCGGCGGCGTTATGTCGGTAAAAAACATCAAAAACCCGATTGAAGTTGCCTTTGACCTCAGCCATTATCAGAGAAATTGCCTGCTTTCCGATATCGGTGCCACCCGATATGCTCAGTCTAAAGGCTTTGCCTTCCAGAATATGCTCTCCCCTGAGAGTAAAAAACGCTACGACCAGACAGATAAGATGCGGGATTCCGAGATGCTGGAAGCCTACAAAGAACATGATACCGTCTGTGTCATTGGTATGGACCATCGTCGTTCCATGGCGTGCGGCGTATCCACCTCCGGCTTGTTTTTAAAGATGCCCGGTCGTGTCGGCGATTCCCCAATCATCGGTTCAGGACTTTATGCTGATTCTGAAGTTGGCTGTGCTGCAGCTACCGGCGTCGGGGAAGATATCATGAAAGGCTGTCTTTCCTTCTCTATTGTAGAGAAAATGCGCAACGGCATGGACCCTCAGACCGCCTGCGAAACTGCTCTCCAGCAGCATTTACAGCGCTTCCTGCGATGCAATCACAGCTGTGGAAGCATCTCCGTCATCGCAATGGACTGCTATGGAAATGCAGGAGCTGCCACCACGTTATCCGCTTTCCCGTTCGTTGTCACCGATCAAAATTTTTCCACCCAGCTTTATGTTGCTTCCAACATTGGTGGAAAAATCTCCATCTTTCAGCCGGATCAGGGTTGGCTTAACAGCTATCGCGGCGATTAATCGATCTGTAAAACCATCAAGAGGTACATTTTTACTGTACCTCTTATTTTTTTCATTTTTTTGCAGCATTTTCCTTTCCTGATGGATATTACTTATGAAGGGAGGTCCTTACGCTTGTATACAAACGAATCTATTGACTCTGTTATTTCACTTTATTCTGACATGGTTTACCGGTTGGCATTTTCTCATACCGGTTCAAAAAGCGATGCTGACGATATTTTTCAGGAGGTCTTTTTAAAACTCATCGATTGTACGACTCCCTTTCAATCGGAAGAACATCGCAAAGCATGGCTAATTCGTGTCACGATCAACTGCTGCAATCAGCTGTGGCGCAGTGCATGGCGGCGACGTACCGTTCCTTTGGACCATCTGCCGGAAGAATCTGAGGAGACAATTTTTCCACAGGAATCCGCACTGTTTTGTGCTTTACAGAAATTGCCTGCAAAAGATCGTGACCTGATTCATCTTTTTTACTATGAACAGTTATCGGTCCGTGAAATTGCTTCTATCCTGTCTCAGCGCGAATCTACCATTCGTTCCAGGCTGACACGGACCAGACAAAAATTAAAATCTATTTTAGAGGAGGACAATTAAATGAACGATCAATCCTACCGTGATCTTTTTTCCAAGATATCCCCTTCTGAGCAGTTAATCGACCAAACAAAAGAAAAAATGCGGGAACGGGCTGTCTTGAACCGCACCTGCCGTTATTCTTTTGGACGTCAAAAACGCTTTTTTTCCCGAGCTGCTGTTGTTATGGCTGCTGTTAGCTGCGTTTTTGTTGTCAGCGTCAACGCTTCTCCTGCTTTTGCAGCCAGCATCCAAAACCTTCCCATTTTAGGAACATTGTCCCAGGTTCTCACCATCCGCAATTACACCGAAAAAACAGACAACACAGAAATTACCGTAAAACAACCTGCTGTCGCCGATGATAGCGGTAAAACAGAAAACATTGATGTTAACGCGCAGATTCAAGCTGTTGTTGACCAGTATCTTGCAGACGCACAGACTCAGATTGATGAGTACAAAAAAGCTTTTCTGGAAACTGGCGGAACAGAAGAAGAGTTTGAGCAGAAAAATATCAAGGTTGATGTAAATTACGAAATTAAATCACAGTCTGACGACGTTCTCTCTTTTGCTCTCTATATGTATCAAAGCTGGTACAACTTCTCTGAAACGGTCGCTTACTATAATCTGAATGCGCAGACAGGCGAAGAGCTGACCCTTCAGCAGCTGCTGGGTGATAACTATATCGAGATTGCAAACAAGGAAATTCGTTCCCAGATCGAAGAACGCAACGCTCAAAGCGAATACCCTCTCTTCTTTACCGATGAAAACGCATTCCAGACCATCAATGATCAGACAAAATTCTATATTAACTCCAACAATCAGGTTGTGATCGTATTTGATAAATATGAAATCGCACCAGGAAGCACAGGCAGACCAGAATTTGTCATCCCTCAAGAAATCCTTCTTCCATCTAAATAAAAGGATTTATCCACACAAAAAAAGCTGTACCGTTTGGTACAGCTTTTTTTCATCTTATTATTTCTTTCTGCTTCTTTTCTTGGAAGGAGTTTGGGAAGCCGGTTTGATTGCTGCCGGCTCTTTTTCCTTGATTGCCGATGGCTCTCTGTGTTTGAGTGCGGATGGCTCTTTATGTTTAATGGCAGAAGGTTCTTTCTGTTTGATTGCAGTTGGCTCTGGTTTTTTAATGGAGGATGGATCTTTTTTCTTCAGTGCTGCCAAATCCTCTTTTTTCTTTTCTACAACTTCGATCTTCCAAAGCTGATTTTCGCCGCCTCTTTCCCAAATCTGTACATGGCGGTTATCTTCCAAAGCAACATCCAGATATTTTCCGCTGGACAGCGAAGAGATGCGCACTGCTTCCCCATCCTCTTCCAGTTTCCAAAGCTGACTGTTTGCACTGACTGTTTCCCACTGATGAACCCATGCACCATTCACTGTTCCGCCAGCAATAATGTCCACTACTTTTTTGCTTTTTGTGCTGACGATGCGATAGCAGCCGTTTTCTTCCGGGAAGAATTTCCAGTTCTGCGCTTTCTGTTCATCCGCAGCTTCCACAGTAATCAGCTGGTCTTCATTTGCGGTCAATAATTTACCTGATGTAACCGACATGATACGGTACTCTTTTGTTTTATAAACTTTCATTTGAACCTCTTCTTTCTCAAGATGATATCATATTCCAGTGTCATGAAGCTTTGGTTTAGATTTATTATATCACCTGTCGGTCAAGTGGTCAAATTTCTTACCTATTCTGTTTTTGTTTTCTTTTACCTGTTTTTCCTTTCTTTTTATCTTTGATTTTCTTTCTCCTTTCCTCCTTCCGTTCTTACTTTTTTTAAACTAAACTTGCCTTTTTTATTTTATTCTCTTTTTACTTTGCTCTTACCAGACTAACATGCTTTAGAGTGAAGCTCCACCTCAAACGTTTCTCTCTCAATTAAAAATTCTTCTTGTCTTTCTTTTACTGCAACATAGCGTTCTGCCAGCATCCCGCAAACTCCCAGCAAAATCATTCCTCCAAACAACGCAGCACCTAAATAAAAAAATGCAAACATTTTTAGCCCTCCTTATCGCTCGTTTGATTGCGCTGTGCAACTTTTCAAACAAAAAAATTGCACTTTTTAGCAATCTGCCCCTCGATTCTCCCCAAATTTTACAAGTATTCTGTCTTTTTTCTTTCTTTGCTCTGATTTGATTTTAGCACTATGCAAACAAGAAGTCAATAGCGCTGCGCAATTTTTTTATTTTTGCGGTTGCGTCCTGCAAAACTACGTGGTATAATAAGAAAAAAGGAGGGAAAGCTGTGGAAAAAAACATCCAAACCGGAAAGCGTATTCAATCCAGACGGGAAGAATTGGGTATGAATCTGGGTGACATCGCCAAAGAGGTTGGTGTAGCCGTCTCAACGATACAGCGCTATGAAAAAGGCAAAATTGAAAAGATGAAGCTGCCCGTTATTGAGGCAATCGCGAAAGCTCTTCAGGTCGATCCTGCATGGCTGCTATGTCAGACCGATCAGATGAATCCCCCCCTTCATTCTTCAATCGATAATCTGATCCCTTTACCCAAAACCTATCAGATTCCGCTGATCGGCGATATTGCCTGTGGAACTCCTATTCTCGCGGAAGAAAACGTGGAAGCAATTCTGGAAGTTCCCCAGCACATTAAAGCAGACTTTGCGCTGCGCTGCCATGGGGACAGCATGATCGGCGTTCATATCCACGATGGGGATATCGTTTACATTCGCCAACAACCCGATGTCGACAATGGTTCGATTGCCGCTGTCTGCATCGAAAACTCGGCAACGCTCAAAAGAGTCTATAAATATCCTGATAAGCTGGTTCTTTCCCCTGCTAATCCCGCTTACGAACCTTTGGTCTACACGGGAGAAGAGCTTTCCCAGGTTCGTATTCTTGGCAAAGCAGTTGGTTTTACCAGCCTGATTGATTGATTCTAGCCGTAACCTAAAATAGCATAATACTTTTCTTATAAAAAACTCCGAAACAGCTTTACGCTATTTCGGAGTTTTGATTTTTATCTTAATTTTAGTCTGCCAGTGCAGCTTTAATCATGATTGCACATTCCAGACGTTTTTTCTCCAGTTCACAAGCAACCTTGTATGGTTTCTTGATGGAGCCTGCATATTCAAGATTGTTTGCATTGCATCCGCCGCTGCAATAGAATTTAGCCCAGCAGTTCTTGCATTCTGGTTTTGTATAAACAGTGGTCTTTGCAAAGGAATCCTTGATTTCAGTATTGAGAGACTGGTCATGTACACTGCCCATGATCCATTCCGGCTTACCAACAAACTGGTGACATGGATATACATCGCCTTCTGGAGTAACCGAAACATACTCGTTGCCGCAGCCACAGCCACGCAGACGTTTGATAGCGCAAGGACCCTGATCCAGGTCGATCATAAAGTGGAAGAAGTTGAAGAACTCACCATTCTTGCGTTTTTCAATGATGATTTTTGCCAGTCTTTCATATTCTGCAAATACCTCTGGCAGATCCTCTTCGGTCAGTGCGTAAGGCAGTTTTGGATCGGTAACAACCGGTTCAATGGAAATCTGGTCAAAACCTTTTTCATAGAAGTGCAGAACATCCTCAGCAAAATCTTTATTGAATTTGGTGAAGGTACCGCGAACATAGTACTGTCCGTCCCCTCTTGCTTTTACCAGCTTCTGGAATTTTGGCATAATCTGGTCATAGCAGCCGCTGCCATCCACATGGAAACGCATACGGTCATTGACTTCTTTTCTGCCATCGATGGAAAGAACAACGTTGTGCATCTCTTTGTTGATAAAATCAATCTTATCATCGGTCAGGAGCAGACCATTGGTGGTAATGGTAAAGCGGAAGTTTTTGTTGTATTCCTTCTCCTTGGAGCGAGCATATTCTACAACCTCTTTGACAACATCAAATGCCATCAGAGGCTCACCACCAAAGAAGTCCATTTCCAGATTGTGGCGGTTTGCAGAATATTTGAGCAGATAGTCGATTGCTTTTTTGCCGACTTCTGCTGTCATCAGTTTACGTCCTCCGCCAAAATCGCCCTGTGCTGCAAAGCAGTAGGAGCAGCGCAGATTGCAGTCGTGCGCAACGTTCAGGCACATTGCCTTGATTGGTGCGGAAACCATCATGTCCGCAAACTGTTCATAGTCATCGCTGGTAAACAGCTGACCATTTTCATACATTTCATAGATTTCGCCGTAAGCTTCTTCCAAAGCTGCACGGTCATATCTTGCCTCCAGCGGTGCAAAAACCGATGCAGGATATTCTTTTTCAAGTTTTTCACTGGTGTTGCTGTCAAAGGAGTTTGCCAGGAAAGAGGCGTCCAGCAGCTGCACCATATCATATACCATCTCGTCAACAACATGAACCGCACCGCTGTTGACATCCATGATGATGTTGTATCCATTTAACTGAAAACTATGTAACATGATTTCTCTCCTATTATTCCATGCGGATCAAAGACCGCTTGACGTCATTTTTGTTTTACTGCCCTGTTTTTAATAAAAAGTCCTGTCCCATTCTCCAGACAGACAAAACGATAGGGACAGCGTGGCTGAACACAGCCAAGCGGCCCCTATCCTTAAATACAAAATCTAACGCACAATTATTTAGCGTGCTCGCATTTCTGGTTAGCAACTGTGCAGGAAGTCTTGCAAGCAGACTGGCAGGAAGCCTGGCATTCGCCGCAGCCGCCTTTTGCAGCAGTTTCTTTCAGGTTTGCCTTATTTAAAGTTTTTACGTGTTTCATGTAACAACATTCCTTTCCATAATTAAGTTCTATTGGTTGTTACCATATTATATCATATCTTTTTCTAGGTTTCAAGTCCTAAATCTTCACTGTCGCATTTTTGTGGCAAAGATTCTTCATCCGGAAAAGACAGAGAGAAACAGCTTCCTTCTCCCAGCACACTTTCCAGTCCGATCTTGACTTCCAGATATGCTGCGCCGTGTTTCACAATCGAAAGACCCAGACCAGTGCCGCCAATCTGTTTGGAATGGCTCTTGTCCACGCGGTAAAAACGCTCGAAGACTCTTCGCTGATCTGCCGGAGAGATACCGATGCCGGTGTCTTCCACCTTGAGCAATACCTGATGGTCTTCCCTTGTAATACTTACCTTGACCGATCCATCTGGACGATTGTACTTGATGGCATTGTCACACAGGTTATAAATCACTTCATCTGCGATTTTTCGCACTGTTTTTACCGTTACCGGTTCTCCTGTCAGTGTCATCGTGATTCCTTTGTTCTGTGCCACATTTTGCAGACGGCTGACAATCTGTTCCGAAAGTTCATACAGGTCAATTTCCTCTTTCTCATAAGGAAGCATATCTTCATCCAGCTGCGAAATCTTGATAATATCCCCCACCAGCGCGATCAGTCGCTGGGATTCATCAAAAATCTTTCCAGCAAACTGCGGCACATCCTGTGGCTTAACAAAACCGTCTTTCATGATTTCTGCAAATCCGGAAATAGAGGTAAGCGGCGTTTTGAGCTCATGAGAAACGTTTGCGGTAAACTCGCGGCGAAGCATTTCATTTTGCCGTTGCTCGGTTACATCCACAAACAGTAAAACCCCGCCTTCAACTTCACCGTCACGAACTACCGGATTTGCTGTCATCTGACAGTATCCGCCATCCGCTTCCAGAATTGTCTCCCAGTGTCTTCCTTCCAGCACCGCATCCACTGCTTTGCGGAATGGTTCACTTCGGTTGATCGCCAGAATATTCTTTTTATGCTTACCAATAAAGATCTGAAGATCCGGAGAAATTCCCAGTATTTTCAGCGCACTGGTATTGCCCGACAAAATCTCACCTTTATTGTCAATCAGCAGGATTCCTTCCTTCATATAATTGGTAATCATCTGAAGGTCTTCCTGCTGCTGTTTTGCCTGCAGGAGCTGACGCTGAATCGTTTTTTGCTGAAAACTGATCTTGGTCAGCAGCGGTGCAAGCTCATCGTAAGATTCGTTATTGTCTGGATTTTCCAGGTCCAATTGGTTGAGTGGTTCGACAATCTTGCGGGAAATCCGCGAAGCCAGCAGCCCCACTGCCATCAAGATTGCAAAGGTAATCCATAAAAATGGCTGAATCATCCCTGCCAAAACCGCTACCACAGTATACTGTGTACTGGATACACGCAGAACACAATTGTTGGAAAGTTTCAGAGCATAATAAACTGTCTGTTTTTGAATGGTATCCGAGCGGCGAACTGCCTTTGCCGAACCATTCTTCATAGCTTCCACGATTTCTTCCCGGTTTGCATGGTTATCCATCTTATCGGGGTCTGCATGGTTATCAAACAGTACCCTTCCGTCCGGAGCAACCAATGTAACTCTTTCCGAGTTATCCGGCAGATCTTCCAGTGCCTGCATTCCATAATTTTCTACGGAAAGTGCAAGGTACTTTGCCTCACTGCTCAATTCTTTGGTCAGCTGACCATCAAAATAGTGGAAGAGGATCATGAACACCGTTACCATGCCCACAATACAAACCAAGAATGAAACGCTTAAAACCGCACGAAAAATTCTTCGCGTCATGATTTTTCTCCACCGATCTTATAACCGATTCCGCGTACCGTCTCGATGTAGTTTCCAGCTTCACCCAGCTTCTGACGCAGGGTACGAACATGGACATCCACTGTACGGCTTTCACCGTCAAAGCCATAGCCCCAAATCTCATCCAGCAGCTGAGCGCGGGTAAACACAATTCCCTGTCTGGAAATCAGAAGATTTAAAAGCTCAAATTCCTTTAAGGTCAGGACAACATCTTTTCCATCCACCTGCACTTCATGGCGAACCGGATTGACATAAAGGCTGCCCACACGGTATTCTTCCTGGCGATCATTGTTCGCACCGCTGCGGCGCAGCAATGCACGGATGCGAGAAAGCAGCTCCATCATGCGGAATGGCTTTGGAACATAGTCATCTGCTCCGATATCCAAGCCTCTGACGATATCGTACTCGCTTCCTTTTGCGGTCAGCATAATAACCGGCAAACGTTTGGTCGCCGGTGCTGCACGCAGTTTTTGCAAAATGGAAAAGCCGTCCTCTTCCGGCAGCATGATATCCAGCAGTACCAAAGAGGGCGTCTTTTCATGGACAGCATCCCAGAACTCGCTTGGTGTTCCAAAGCCTTTTGCCTGCATGTTCTGTCCATTGAGTGTGTAAATAATCAGTTCACGAATGCTTTCATCATCTTCCAGCACATAAATCATTTTTCATCACCTCAATATGTATTATATCATAAATCCTGGTGATGTTCATCACTTTTGTGCTGACCTGTAATGGAATATTCCACCCATTCAGCAAGATTAACGGCATGGTCACCAATTCGTTCAAAATATTTAGCAATCATCATCAAATCCAAAATTGCTTCCGGATCGCCGGTTTCTTCTTTCAGCTTCTGAAGCAGTTCGCTTCTTACCTGAATGAACAGGTTATCTACGGTATCGTCTTCCGCAACAACCTTATGCGCAAGGTCAAGATCTCCCTGAACAAAAGCTTCCACACTTTCGCTTACCATCATAACAGCAGCTTTTGCCATTTTGGTGATATGCAGTCTTCCCTGTGCAACAGTATCTGCTACATAACGAGTCAGTTCTGCTACGTCAGCCGCCTGATCTCCGATACGTTCCATATCCGAAATCATCTTTAACGCTGCGGAAATGATACGCAGGTCTCTTGCTACCGGCTGCTGCTGCAGAAGCATACGCATACAGCGTGTCTCGATATCATGTTCCAGCTGATCCATCTCATGCTCAAGGGCAAACACTTTATCGACTGGGGCTTTTTTGTCCCCTTCCAGAAATTTTGCTGCAATCGAGATTGCTTCTTCGCACAGGCTTCCCATGCGAATCAGCTCGACATTCAGCTGTCTGAGCTGCTCGTCAAACCTTGTTCTCATATTAACCAAACCTTCCTGTAATATAGTCTTCGGTGCGTTTATCCTTTGGCATCGAGAAAATCTGCTCAGTTTCACCGTATTCAATCATTTTGCCCAGAAGGAAAAATGCGGTTCTGTCCGAAATTCTGGCTGCCTGCTGCATGTTGTGGGTAACCATGATAATGGTATAATCCTTCTTCAGCTCGGTTGCAAGCTCCTCGATTTTGGAGGTGGAGATTGGGTCCAGCGCACTGGTTGGCTCATCCATCAGTAGAACTTTTGGCTCTACTGCAAGTGCACGTGCAATGCAAAGACGCTGCTGCTGACCACCGGAAAGTCCGAGTGCACTCTTGTTGAGGCGGTCTTTTACCTCATCCCAGATTGCTGCACCACGAAGCGATTTCTCAACGATCTCGTCCAGACGAACTTTGGAACGGATGCCCTGCAGTTTTGGACCATAGGCAATATTATCATAAACAGACATTGGAAATGGGTTTGGTTTCTGGAACACCATACCAACTTCTTTACGAAGCCAGGTTGTATCAACCTGAGGATCGTAGATATCCTGACCATCATACAGGATCTTTCCTTCGATGCGGATACCCTCTACCAGGTCATTCATACGGTTGAGTGTTTTTAAGAAGGTGGATTTTCCGCAGCCGGAAGGTCCGATCAGCGCGGTAATCTGATTTTTGGGCAGCTCCATGTTGACGTCATAAAGCGCCTGATTATTGCTGTACCAGAGATTAAGTCCCTGTGCCGACATAATGGTTGACATTCTTTGCCCCATACCTTTCTTTATGAAATGTTTCTTTGAACACTTATTTTCTCTTGAGTTTTCTGCCAGTGAGGTTTGCTGCGAGGTTGATGATCAAAGTCAGAATCATCAGGATAGTTGCAATTGCAAATGCAACCGAGGTTTCGCCGCGTTCATTTGCGTAAACATACAGTGCAACAGTCAAAGTTGCAGAAGAAGACTGCAAAGACTGAACGAATCCATTGAGTACCAGACCAAAGCCTGCGGTGAACAGCAGTGCTGCCGATTCTCCTACGATACGTCCAATGGAAAGAATACATCCGGTAACAATACCATCAATTGCGTTTGGCAGAACAACAGTGCGGATCATATGCCATTTTCCGGCACCAAGACCCAGAGCACCTTCACGGTAAGACTGTGGAACAGTCTTAAGGCTTTCCTGAGTGGTACGCACAATGGTTGGGAGGATCATCATAACCAGAGTCAGACCTCCGGCAAGAATACCCTGTTTGAGTCCAACAAACTGAATAAAGAACAGCATACCAACCAGACCAAAAATGATCGATGGAATACCGGTCAGGATTTCAGTCGCAAACTCGATCAGTGCAACGACTTTTCGGTTTTTGGCATATTCTGTCAGATAGATTGCCGCACCTACCCCTAAAGGCAGTACAATAATCATTGCAATGAAAATGATATAAAGCGTATTAAGAATGTTTGGAAGGATACCGATGGTATCATTAATATAGCTGCTCTGACTGGTCAGCAGTTCCCAACTGATTGTACCTGCTCCGCGGTAGAAAATATACCCGATCAGGAACACAAGCAGAGCGCAGGTCAGCGCAGTGCAAAAATACATCAAACCTTTGAGCGTCCGGTCATAAACCTTGCGCCGTAATGCAAGTTCTTTCATCGGTTAGGCTCCTTCTTTCTTGTTTTTGATGAATACGTTGAGGACTACATTGATCAGCATGATAAATAAGAACAGTACCAGACCAATGGAGAAAAGTGCCTGTCTCTGCAAGGAGCCAGCTGCTGCATAGGACATTTCGGATGCGATTGCAGTGGTGAGGAAACGAACCGAGGTAAACAGTCCCGGCATATTTGCAACGTTACCGGATACCATGATGATTGCCATTGCTTCACCGATTGCACGTCCAACACCCAAAACAACTGCGGTTGCAACACCGCTTCTTGCTGCTGGAAGGCTTACCTTAAAGATTGTCTCAATCTTGGTAGCTCCCAGTGCCAGGGATGCTTCTTCATATTCTTTTGGCACTGCGTTGAGTGCATTTTCTGATACATTGATGATGGAAGGCAGAATCATAATTGCCAGTACAATGATTGCTGCCAGCAGCGATGCACCGGAAGAAAGATCAAACATCTCGCGGATTGCCGGAACCAGTACGATCATACCTACCAAACCATATACAACCGATGGAATACCTGCCAGCAGTTCCACAGCGGTATGGATGATACCTGCAACTTTTGGAGATGCACATTTGGAAAGAAAGATCGCTGTCATCAAACCAATCGGCACTCCAACAACTACAGCTCCTGCTGTACCGTAGATAGAAGTCAGAATAAACGGCAGAATTCCGTATGCTGGATCCTGTTTGTTAGTTGGTGCCCATCTCTGTCCAAAGAGGAAGTCAACAAGTCCTACCTCTCTGATTGCTGGAATACCTGATACAATCAGATAGATGCTGATCAAAAGCACGAAGCCAACTGCTACTACTCCACATAAGAGGAAGATGGCGTGCATCGCCATCTCCATCGCTTCTCTTATGTTTCTGTGCTTTTGACCACTGATTCTGGAAGTATTCTTTGCATCACCCTGAGTTTTTGCCAAAGGGATATTTGCTACATTTTGTTCCTGCATAAATGATGCTCCTTATCCGGTGGTCGTGCGTGTCTTGTCTATTTCTTATTCAGCCATTGGAACTGCGCCAGCATCACGGATCAGATCGTCTGCTGCATCAGAGAGAGCGAAGTCCATGAATGCCTGTGCTGGCTCGCTGAGTTCGTTTGCGCTGTTTGTTACCATAACGAATGGTCTCTGGATTTTGTAGGTGCCGTCCTGAACAGTTTCTTCGGAGCAAGCAACACCGTCAACAGTTACCATCTTGATGCCTTCCTGACCTTCTACTGCAGAGAGAGAAGCATAACCGATTGCTGCTGGGTTGGATTTTACTGCCTCGATTACTGCACCTGTGGAGGTCAGTTCCTGAGAAAGTACGCAGGTATCTTCAGTGCCTGTGATGGATTCAAAACCATCTCTTGTACCGGAACCAGCTTCACGACCGATGCAAGCAACTTCGCCTTCGCCGCCTACCAGGCTCCAGTCAGCTGCGCCTGTGAACAGCTGTGCGATCTGTTCAACGCTCATGTCTTCTACTGGGTTTTCTGCGTTAACGATGATTGCGATACCGTCCAGTGCTACGGTTGTGCCTTCCAGACCAGCGGATGCTTCTTCATCTTTCAGTGCTCTGGAAGAAAGGCCGATGTCTGCGGAGCCATTGGAAGCTGCCTCAATACCTGTACCGGAACCGGTTGGGTCATATGTAACAGATACGCCTGGGTTTTCTGCCATAAACTGTTCGGAAAGGATACCGATTACTTTTTCCATAGAAGTGGAACCGTTGGTAGAAACGCTGCCAGAAAGTTCGCTTGTTTCTTCTGCTGGCTCTTCTTCTTTTGTTTCTTCAGTTTTTGTTTCTTCAGTCTGTGCTGTTTCTGTAGATTCAGCTGTGCCGCTCTCGGAACCGCCACAAGCTGCCATGCTCATTACCATTACTCCTGCCAGGATTGCTGCAAATAATCTTCTGTAAATCATGTTCATAATCTCCTTTTGTTTGTTGAACAATTTTTTACCTGACTTACTCTTCTGTCATTTCTTAACTCTCAGGTCGATTTACAGTATAAGGTTCTTGTGTAAAATCGAAAACAGAAGTTCTGTTAAAACTGCGTAAAAGAAATCCGTCTTTTTAAACAAAAAAGCACAGGGGATTTTTCCAAATCTACCCTGTGCTTATGTTTTTTGTGCTATTTAAATAAAAAGATTTCGTATGATTCTTTCTCTTATGTAAAGACCGCATTATAATCGGAGCAACCAGTTCTTTATCTTTTTTCTGTTTACCGACATACCTTTTTTTCCAGATGATGTTCCTTTACATATTTTGCTGCTGCTTTCGGCATCAGACTCTCCCAGTCGCCGCCTTCCTGCATCAATTTGCGCACCTGAGTTCCGCTGGTCAAGCGATCTGCATCGGTTCGCTCCCACATCACTTCGGTCTGATATCCCATCTTTTGCAGCTGTTCTACCTTATTTCTTCCCCACTGATCATAGATTGTCTGAAAAAAGACGACATCTTCCGGTACAAAATTCGGGATTTTCTCCGGTACTTCAATTGGAAATGGAACAATCGTAAACTCTTCCCTCGGAACACCTGCTTCCACCATACTTTCGGTAATCATCATCAGACGTTCAAAATAGGTAAAAGGATTTGCCTGCTCTTGGAAACGATTGAGTTTGGCATCATTTTTAATATATTGGGAATGGATGTCATAATTGGTCACACCAATAATCAAAAACTGACACCGTTTCTTTGCTTCCAGCAAAAATTCCATATGTCCCATATGCAGTCCCTGAAAGCGTCCCTGAACCGCTCCAATTGCAACCACTCTGAATCTCTCCTTTTGTTCTTATACTGCTCATGTATGATAAAAAATTCATTTTACTCATTCTTTCTCAAAGTATAGCCTATTTTTTGGAAAAATTCAACATCATGTATCCTTTTAGTCACATGATTTAAACAACATATCTAAAACTTCATGCTTTCTCTTGTAAAATCGAGCGAATTGACATTCCCTAAAATAAGGAATATACTTTTTATGTTTAAAAATATACACCTCAGCTATTATTTTTTCAGTCAGGAGGACGGAATTATGTATCATTTTGACCGCGAATACAATCGAAGAAATACTGAATGTGTAAAATGGGATGTCATGAGTGAAGACATCCTTCCAATGTGGATTGCTGACATGGATTTTGAAGCACCTGCTCCAATCTACGAGGCATTTGTAAAACGTGCAAACCACCATGTATATGCTTACAGCAAGCTGAGCAATGAATATTATCAGGCAGTTATCGATTTCATGCAGCGCCGCCACAACTTCCATGTTGAAAAAGACTGGATCGTGTTCACTCCAGGTGTTGTTATCGCTCTGACACTGGGTGTACAGGCTGTTACCGAACCTGGTGAAGAAGTTATGATTCTTTCTCCTGTTTATGGTCCATTCCGTGGTGCTACCACTGCCTGCGGCAGAAAGCTGATCGAAAGCCCACTGGTTAACAACGACGGCTACTACACCATCGACTTTGATGACATGGAAAAACGCATCACTCCTAACACCAAAGCATTCATGCTGTGCAGCCCACACAATCCAGTAGGCCGTGTATGGACAAAAGAAGAACTCACCAAGATCGCTCAGTTCTGTCTCAAACACAACCTCTACCTCATCGCAGACGAGATCCACAACGATCTGGTATTTAAAGATCATATTGTAATGAACAACATCTCGGATGAACTTGCAGAAAAGACCATTCTCTGCACTGCACCAAGCAAGACCTTTAACCTCGCAGGTCTCCAGGCTTCCAACATCATCATCAAAAACGAAGAACTGCGCAATAAATTCAAGACTCTGCTCGGCAATCTGCATGTTGGCAGCGCAAATGCGTTCGTTGACTCGGTTGTTATCGCTGCATATACCCAGTGCGACCAGTGGCTGGATGAGCTCAACGAATACATCAAAGGCAACCTGGAATACTTTGCAAAAGAAATTAATTCCATCGCTCCTCTGAAAATGCATGTACCAGAAGGCACCTATCTGGCATGGGTTGACTGCCGTGGATTAAAGATGACCGACGAAGAACTGACCGCTTTCTTCAAAGAGAAATGCCACCTTGCATTTAACGGCGGTACCTTCTTTGGTCCAGAAGGCAGCGGTTTTGTCCGTGCTAATATGGCTTGTCCTCGTTCCTACGTTGAAGAAGCTGTAAAACGCATCAAAGCAGGCGTTGCTTCTCTCTAATAAACAAAACAACCATTCATTTAAAAAAGCTCTGCCAATTGGCAGAGCTTTTTTCGTAAGGATCAGATTTTGTAAGTACACCGCCTGAGACAAAGCTCAGGCAGCATTTCCAGGCAGTGGTTTTCTTTCCGGCTGTTATCTGCAAAAACGGGTTGTGCAGCGGATGCGGTTATAGCCACAACCGGAGGAGCTGGATGTGCCGGTGCATCCACAATTGGACGAAGAAGCAGGCAGTGGGCAAGGTCTGTTTGCACAATGCTGGCATGGGCAGCAGCAGGTCTGTACACAGCAGCAGCAATTATGGTTACAGTTGCAGCTTTCTTCTTCCTCCTCTTCTTCTACAAAGACAGGAACACTGATGTAGTATGGGTATTTTGGATAACCCGAGGTAAAGCGATAACCAGATGGAAAGAAATCGGAGATCGAGCTGCTCTGGGAAGACTGGGAGTTGCAGGAATTACAAGAATGACAAGACATAATAAAATCCTCCTTACGGTGTAGGGGCTGTGTGGTTTTGTGCCCCTCACGTTCTTATCTTATGCCCTATCGTTTCCTTTGGTTCCACCTTTGGGTCAGATGCTGTTTTCTTTCCTGAAAAGCAATAAAACAAGCATTCCCAGCTAAAACATGACCTAGCCCAAAATCAGGAACACTATTTTCTTTTATTTTGAAAATTATGATTCCCTCCAAGCTTCGGAGAATTGTACTCTGTACAATTCTCAAGGGTCAGGAACACTATCTTCTTTTATCTTGAAAATTAGGATTCTCTCCAGGCTTCGGAGAATTGTACTCTGTACAATTCTCAAGGGTCAGGAACACTATTTTCTTTTATTTAGAAAAATTAAAACCTGACCTAGCCTCTCAAAGTCGCTTTCAAGCGGTTTGGCTTTGTAAGGAGAGAAAGTGCTGACAGGATATCCACTGTCAAGATATCTGCCTGCATTGCCGCCTTCGTAAAAGTGCCTTCCTGACCAATCACCGCAATCGAAAGAGCGCTTGCTCCAAACATTTTGCTGTCGTTTCTCCCATTGCCAATACAGGCAGTGTGAAGGGCACCTAATTCTGCAACCAGTTCCATTTTGTTCACTGCCACCGTTCCGCTGTCATAAGTCATTACCTCTACGGGAAGTCCTTCACATTCTTTTCGGACTGTTCCGTTGGTATCAGCGGTGATGACATAGATATCCACATTTTTTTGTTTGATCTCACCAAGCAGCGGAGCTACCCCTTCAATCAATCTGCCATCGGTCGCAATGGTTCCGTTAAAATCCAGAACCAGATTTTTTATCTCTAAGATTCCCCATCCTGGGATTTCTGCTGTTATCATAAAAGATTCCTCTCTTTCCTTTTACTTTTCTTATTTTATCATATTCTCTTTACAAGAACAATTGACTTTTTTTAGCTGCTGTGCTAGACTAAACACGAACTCGGAGGAAAGCTGTTTTTATAAAAGCGGTGCAGTTTTACCGGATAAGAGATGAACGCTGTTGTTTGTCTCTTATCCGGTTTTTGTTTTATAAAAAACTTTCCGAACACAAAACTACTGAGGAGTGGTATGATGTCAAAATTACACGTACAGGATCTGACACAAGGCAGTATTACTCAAAAGTTACTGGTATTCGCCCTTCCTTACCTGTTTGCAAACCTGATTCAAGCACTTTATGGTGCGGTGGATATGATTGTTGTAGGCTGGTTTGACAGCGCTGCCGGCATTTCTGCTGTATCCATCGGCAGTCAGGTCATGCAGATCTTAACCAGTATGGTAGCGGGACTTACTATGGGAAGTACCATTTTGATTGCGCAATATTCCGGTGCCCGCCGTCAGGAAGAAACAGTCCGAACCATCAGCACAACACTGACTCTGTTTGCATTGCTTGCAATATTTTTTACCGGACTGCTATTTTTCTTTGCTCCAACCGTTCTTTCTCTGCTGCAAACACCACCGGAAGCATTTTCTGCTGCGCTCAGTTATGTCCGAATCTGTTCCTGCGGCACCCTTTTTATCTTTGGTTATAACGCCATCAGTGCTATCCTGCGCGGACTGGGAGATTCCAAAAATCCACTCAAATTTGTTGCCATCGCCTGTGTATGCAATATCGTCCTTGACGTTGCACTTGTTGGAGGAGTCAAAATGGGAGCTGCCGGGGCTGCATTGGCAACCATTCTGTCTCAGGGAATCAGTATGCTGCTCGCAATCTTCTTTTTGCAGAAAAATAACTTCATCTTCACCTTTTCACTCAAAAACTTCCGCATCTATCCGGATGAGGCAAAGCGTTTAATTCGCCTGGGACTTCCTGTCTCTCTTCAGGAAACCATGGTCAGCCTGTCGTTTCTGGTTATCAATGCTATCGTCAATTCTCTGGGTGTGGTTGCTTCTGCAGCTGTTGGTATCTGTGCAAAATTTGAAAGTTTTGCGATGCTTCCTGCCGGAGCATTCTCCAGTGCAATTGCGTCCATGTCTGCCCAGAATATGGGAGCACAAAAACCGCAGCGTGCTAAAAAATGTATGTGGACAGGCATTGCATTTGCCTTTTTATGCTCCCTGTTTTTCTTTTTCTGGGTGCAGATTCTGCCGCAGAGCGCTCTGGCTCTTTTTAAGGCGGATGAACAGGTTACAGCTGCTGGCATTGAATATCTGAGAACATTTAGTTTTGACTTTATGTTTGTTTCCTTCTACTTCTGCATGAATGGATTTTTAAACGGATGCGGCTGCACCACATTTACCATGGCAAACGGCGTTGCTGCAACTTTCCTGGTAAGAATCCCTCTGGCATTTCTGCTCACAAGCTTCCTACCAAAGGAATTGTCCCTGTATGGAATTGGCGCAGCTGCTCCGGTTGCTACCCTGTTTTCCATCGCATTATGTCTTGTTTACCTCAAAAGTGGAAAATGGAACACCTGTGAAATTTCCTCCTAAACTTTTTGCCCGTGCTTTTTGTCAAAGTATTGACTTTTGGGAAAGATTATAGTATCCTTAATTAACAGAAAATTCCCTTTAAAGACAGCACCGAGAGGCTGGAAAGGGCATTGGCAATTAGTTATAGAATATCCCTGCCCTTCCATGCCCTTTTTTACGGTGGAAGGGCTTTTCTTTATGCTAAAAAATTTTCGGGAGGTCATTTTATGCGTCATTTAATCGATCCAATGGATTTGTCCCTGGAGGAAATCGACCAGCTCTTACAGGTCGGCGACGACATCATCAAAAACCCGCAGAAATATTCTGAAGTTTGTAAAGGCAAAAAGCTTGCAACCCTCTTCTATGAACCAAGCACCCGCACCAGACTCAGCTTTGAATCTGCCATGATGGAACTGGGCGGCAACGTTATCGGATTCTCTTCCGCTGATTCTTCTTCCGCTGCAAAAGGCGAAAGCGTTGCTGATACCATCCGTGTTATCGCAGGCTATGCTGATATTGCTGCAATGCGTCACCCAAAAGAAGGCGCACCAATGGTTGCTGCAATGAACTCCCCAATTCCTGTTATCAATGCAGGTGACGGCGGCCATCAGCACCCAACCCAGACTCTGACCGACCTGATGACCATTCATCAGCTCAAAGGCAGAGTAGACAACATGACCGTTGGTCTGTGCGGCGACCTGAAGTTCGGCAGAACCGTTCATTCTCTCATCACTGCTCTCTCCCGCTACGAAGGTATCCGTTTTGTACTGATCTCTCCAGATGAGCTGAAAGTTCCGGACTACATCAAGACCGAAATTCTGGACAAAAAACAGATTCCATACACCGAGGTTCATACTCTGGAAGAGGCAATGCCAGAACTGGATATTCTCTACATGACTCGTGTACAGCGTGAGCGTTTTGCAAGCGAAGAAGAATATCAGCGCCTGAAAGACTGCTACATTCTGACTCCGGAAAAACTGGCATCTGCAAAATCCGATATGTACATCCTGCACCCACTGCCGCGTGTAAACGAAATCTCGGTTGCAGTGGACAACGATCCAAGAGCTGCTTACTTTAAACAGGTATTCTTTGGCAAGATCATCCGTATGGCACTGATCATGAAGCTCTTAGGTGTTACTCCTGCTCCATTCAACAAGGAACTGCCAGCTCCACAGCGCGACGAGTCTGAACCAGTGATCGGTGAGCATCACTGCAACAACCCTCGCTGCATCACCACCATCGAACAGGAATTGCCACAGGCATTCCGTCTGATGGACAAAGAATCCAACACCTACCGCTGCATCTACTGCGAAGCACAACTTTAATCAAGCAAAACGGGCAAATCCAAAAGGATTTGCCCGTTTTTTATGCTGTGACCAACGTGTTCGCGCCGAAGGCGAACAGAAGTTTTTTGTCAAACTTTTGTACACAAAAGTTTGTGGTGTCCAGAGGCGAAGCCTTTGGGCGCACTCCGCAGAGTGCGAAACACTTTATCCGTGAAAGCGCCTTTGCAGGTGAATTTTTCAATCCAAAATTTGGATTTAAAAAGAGGGTGCTTTTGTAAGAGAAAAGCACCCTTCGGAAACGTACGGCATGCACTTTCCAGAAAAACCTCCCAGTGGGAGATTTTTCTGTTGTCTGTGCTGTTGAGCAGAAAAATAATAACTTTTATTTTATTCTGTCAAAGCCTTCTTGTTCTAACGAGCGAGTGTGTTAGCTTAAGCGTTGCCGCGTGCTGAAACTACAATTTCGCACCAAACCTAAACGCGATATTGTGTCCAGCTTCAAGCTGGTGCCGTCAAAAATCATCTACTGGATAATTTTTGAGGTCGCTCTCTGCTTGCAATCGGCTTTCGAGAACCTTTTCTCTTGCAAAAAGGTTCTCGAGCTCTCCCAATGAGCGCCT